>Ga0194056_10000400_pt1 | contig 23475 bp, 15 predicted proteins | sample SepL4413m_MetaG_FD_155458 | JGI IMG/M metagenome (GOLD analysis project Ga0194056, IMG submission 155458) | Anoxic zone freshwater microbial communities from boreal shield lake in IISD Experimental Lakes Area, Ontario, Canada - Sep2016-L442-13m | ecosystem: Environmental > Aquatic > Freshwater... | reverse complement strand
GCCAAGCTGCACCTCGGCGTCGCCTATCTCCAGGCCGGCAACAAGGCCAAGGCGCAGCAGGTGCTGCGCTCGGTGCAGGGCGGCGAAGGCGCCGCCGACATCGCCAGGCTGTGGCTGATTCAGGGCGGTCGCGGCACCTGAACAGGGGTGCCGGGGTGCAACGGGCGCGAGTGTTGCGCGCCAGCCACACTACGTCCAAACGGACGATGTCGGCCTTTGTTACTCATTTAAATTGCGGTCAGTATTGTCAAATTTGGGCGTGGCGCCCATTGCGGCAGGCTGCGAGGTTGTTCGCTGTCGGTGCTGCAATCGGTATCGGAAGTCAAACATAGTGGAGGACACAAAGAATGGGAATGCCAAACAGGAATCGTAAGTTGTTGGCGCTGCGCGTGATGCCGGTGCTGATTGCCGCTGCCTATGCCAGCGGCGCCATGGCGCAGGAAAAGGTCGAGGAAGTCGTCATCACCGCACAGAAGCGCAGCGAGAAACTGCAGGATGTGCCGCTCTCCGTTACCGCGATCAGCGGCGCCCAGCTTGAAACCCGCGGCATCCAGGGTAGTGCTGACCTGTCTTCCCTGGCGCCCACGTTGATGGTGACCAATGGCAATTCGGGTAACACCACGATGTCCGTCATTTCCATACGCGGCAGCGGTTCCGGCTCGCCGAATATCTTCCTCGATACGGCTGTCGGCACCTATGTCGATGGCGTCTATGCCGGCAAGAACCAGGGTGGTCTGTTCGACATCCTCGATCTCGAACGCGTCGAGGTTCTGCGCGGTCCGCAGGGCACGATGTTCGGCCGCAACACCCTGGCCGGCGCCATCAATTTCGTGACACGCAAGCCGAGCGGTGAATTCAGTGGTTCGGTCGGCGTCGAGGTTGGTGATCACAATGCGCGTGTCGAGCGGGCGTCGATTGACCTGCCCAAGATGGGCATACTCAAGTTGAATGTCGCGGCGCGCAACGAAACCCGTGATGGCTACGTCACGAACAATACCGGTAGCGATTCCGGCAAGAGGGACAAGCAGAATTACCGGCTGGCCGCACTGCTCGATGTCACCCCCACTTTCCAGGTTAACTATTCGTACGATCACACCGACGTTAATAACACGCCGAATCCAGTCAGTCTTTACACCGCCTTTGGCTGGAAGGGGCCGGTATCGGTCGCGGCCGCGGGGTCGGCGGCGAACGTCGCTGCCATCCAGGCTGGCGCCTCGACCAGTTTTCCGGGCTCGCGCAATACCACGCCCGGCTTTCCCGAGTATGAGCGGCTGAAGACGGACAACCATGCGCTCACCTTGTCTTACGCCGTCAACCCGAACAATACGGTCAAGTACATCTATTCCGACCGCACCATGCACTATGCCGACAGCCTCGATCTGGATGGCGTTGCAGCCGACATATACTCGTATTCCCGCGACACGTCGCTCAAGACCCAGTCGCACGAACTGCAGTGGGTCGGCAGCAGCGGCCCGCTGAAGTATGTCGCCGGCTACTACACCTACAAGGAGAAGAGCCGTACCGTCAACCCGCAGGTCAGCACGGGCAATATCTGGTTCGCCGGCGACTACGTGGGCGCGGTCGATTCGAAGGCCTTGTTCGGCCAGATCGATTACGACTTCAACGACAAGTGGTCGGGCAGCCTCGGTCTGCGCCATTCGACCGACGAGAAGAGCGTCGATTCCAGCCAGTACGGTACCGGGACATCCTTTGGCGGTGCGATGACGGCAGCGGGTCTGCCGGCCTTTATCGCGATACCGGGATTGACGCCTGTGACCACCGCCGCCGGTGATGTCATGAGACAGCTTGCGCCCAATACATACATGGATCTGAGCAAGCAGCCGGGAGCAGGGGGTACGGTCGGCATGGTGAACCTCCAGCATGCCATGGCGAGCAAGAGCTTTTCTTCCAGCACACCGGCCTTCAGCCTGAGCTACAAGGTCGACCCGGCGATCAACGTGTATGGCCGCGTCGCCCGCGGTTTCCGTGCCGGCGGCTTTTCTGCTGATGGCGGCGGCACCACGTTGGCAGGAATAACCGCGGCGCGGACGACCGCGTTCAGCCCGGAGAAATCCCTGACGACGGAAATGGGCTTCAAGTCGACGTTGATGGGTGGCAAGGCACAGTTGAATGGCGCGATCTACCGCAACACGGTGAGCGACCTGCAGACCAACCAGTTGATTCCCGGCACGACCAATTCGATCGTCGTCAACGCCGGCAAGGCCGAGTATCAGGGGTTCGAGCTGGAAGGAAAGTTGGTGGTGGCAGACGGCTGGCGCATCGGCGCAAGCTGGGGCTATCTCGATGCGAAGTTCAAGGAGTACATCGACAACGGCCTGAACAACGGTGGTGCGCTGATCGATACGGCGAGTAACCGTAATCCCGCCTATGCGCCCAAGAACACCGTCAACTTCAACATTGATGGCCGTCTGGCGCAGACCGCCTGGGGGACCCTGCGCGGCATCATGGATGTCACCTACACCAGCGAGATGTACAACCTGGCTGGCAACAATGATCTGGCGGCAGCCAACGCCGGTGGTGCCAACCTTGCCAGCCTGTGCCTGATACCTTCGCGGACGCTGGTCAATGCCCGCTTGTTGCTGGCCAATATCCCGGTCGGCGGGCCGGGGAAGGCTGACCTGTCCTTGTGGGCGCGCAACCTCGGCGATGTGCGCAAAGTGATCAACTACATCGACTTGAGCAACTACCGTGTCGCCACCTGGACTGAGCCGCGCATGGTGGGCTTGTCGTTCAACTACAAATGGTAAGCGCATAAGCGTGGTGTAGGACCCCATCGGGGCAGGTGAGAACCTGCCCCGATTTCTTTTATGTCCCCGCCGAACGGCGGGGACGGTATCCAGAGGAATGTCCCCGCCGAACGGCGGGGACGGTATCCCGGGATATGTCGCGGCCACTCGGGCCGAGACAGTATCCGCTGGCGGCATAGCGCGTGAATCATGCTTCACTCGATCGCTGCCACTCTGCGCGCTTGTATCGGAGCGATGATCCAGCCGGCGGCAATTACCATGGCATACAGCGGACCGACCTGTGGTTTTCCTCGGTCGAATATGCCAACCGGCAGACCTGCATGAGCGGCGGCCTGGCGGTGGCCGGGCCCGACGGCGCCTATACCTTCGTCATTGGGGCAAAGGATCCCGGCGTTTTCATCTGGCTGGATACGTCCGTCATGTCCAGTTGCGCTTCGGCAATTAGCGCCGGGGCAGTTTTTCGAGCGGCTGTGCCTGATCCGGGGTGCCGCGGCACAGTGGCCGCAACCATTGATGCAGAAATACCACATTTCGTCCATATGGACTATGTTGCATTTGGCCGCTCGGCTAAGCTCTGTGCGTCTGAAGCAATAGTGGCCGGGGCGGAAACGCCTGTGGTGCAAGGCCGTGTAAGCGCTGTCGTCTGGATGTGACGGCGCACTTGAAACCCCAAAATAGTCGAACCCGAGGAGAACACAGGATGGCAAGAAGCAAATATGGTTGGGCAGTCCGCGTGCTGCCGATGCTGATCGCATCGGCCTACGCCAGCGGCGCCATGGCGCAGGAAAAAATCGAAGAAGTGCTGGTCACCGCGCAGAAGCGCTCGGAGAAGCTGCAGGAGGTGCCGATTTCCATCACCGCCATCAGCGGTGCTCAACTTGAAAACCGCGGCATCGAGGGCATCGCCGGGCTCAACGCCGTCGCCCCCAACATGATGTTCCGCGCCAATCCCGGCAACAACCTGATTTCGACCGTAGCCCTGCGCGGCAGCGGCACCGGCCAACCGGCAATCTGGGTTGATCCCTCTGTCGGCATGTACCTCGATGGCGTCTATATCGGCAAGTCTCAGGGCAGCGTGTTCGACGTGATCGAACTGGAGCGCGTGGAAGTGCTGCGCGGTCCGCAAGGTACCCTGTTCGGCCGCAACACCGAAGGTGGCGCCGTCAGCCTGATCAGCCGCCGGCCTACCGGCGTGTGGGGCGGATCGGTCGGCGTCGAAATCGGCAATCGCAGTCTCCATACCGAGCGCGTCGCGCTCGATCTGCCGAAGATGGGCATTGCCAGCGTCAGTCTCGGTTATCGCAAGGAAGACCAGAAAGGCTGGGCGAAGAACTCGAGTGGTCCGGACCTTGGCAAGAAGGACAAGGAGGCTTTCCGCCTGGCCGCCGACTTCCAGGTCGCCCAGAACTTCAAGGTGGGTTATTCGTATGACAAGTCGGATATCAAGAATACGCCGACGCCGACCAGCCTGCTCGCGACCAGCGGTTGGGGGGGCACTTTCCCCTCGATGTACGGCGCCTATCTTGGCGGCATCATCCAGAGCGCAATTACGCCTTTCGTGACGACGACACGGCCGAGCAATGTCAGCACCTACAATCCTTCCGGCATCTGGGAGAAGTCGACGACGGAAGGGCACTCGCTTGTACTTGATTACAAGTTGAACACCAACAACGCCGTGAAATACATCTATGCCACGCGCAAGATGCACTTCAACGACAGCCAGGACATCGGCGGTACGGGGCTCAACATGATCGCTGCGCCATTCGTTCCTCCTGCCAACAACTGGAGCGGCCACGCTTTCTATGACCGCGACACCCAGTACAAGCAGGATTCGCACGAATTGCAGTGGGTCGGCAATGCCGATCGCCTGAAATACGTGCTTGGCCTGTATTACTTCAAGGACGACGGCACAACCCTGGGACCGCAGGATTTCAGCCTGTTCTACGGCCAGCCGGCGACGTCCTATACGCACTCCGACTATTCTGCAACGACCAGCACCAAGGCGCTGTATGGTCAATTGGACTACGCCTTCACCGACAAATGGACGGGCACTGCCGGCCTGCGCCATACCAGCGAAACCAAGGGCGGCTGGACCAATCGCTTCAGCACTACCGGTTACGACGGTCCGCTGGTGGCAAACCCGGGCAACTTTTTCTCGGGCAACTATAGCGCCAGCTTCAGCGGCAGCACGCCGATGCTCGCCCTGGCCTACAAGTACAACGACACCACCAATGTCTATGGCCGTGTAGCCAAGGGCTTCAAGAGCGGCGGCTTCAGCGGCGAGTTGCCTAACGCAGCGGTGATGACGCCATACAAACCGCAGACATCGGTGTCGACGGAAGTGGGGATCAAGAACTCCTTCCTCGACAACCGTGCGCAGTTGAATGTGGCGGTATTCCGGAACAAGATCAGCGATCAGCAACTGACCCAACTGATGCCGGCATCGACGAATTCCTTCCTGACCAACGCCGGCAAGTCGACCTATCAGGGCCTGGAACTGGAAGGGGTGCTGATCCCGGTTGATGGCTGGAAGCTGCAGGCCAGTTACGGTTATCTGGATACCAAGTACAACCAGTACATCGACAATGCGCTGAACATCGCCGGTCGTCCTCTGATCGACACGGCGGGCAACAAGCTTTCGCCCTACGCACCGAAGAATACCTTCAACATGAGCGTCGACGGCCGTCTGGCCAAGACCGCCTGGGGTACCTTGCGTGCCATCGTCGATTACACCTACACCTCTGAGACCTATCTCTACTCGGTCAACAAGGATCTGACGGCGCCCAACGCCGGCGGCAGCTATAGCGCGGCGATGGACAACATCCCGGCGCAGACCAACGTCAACTTCAAGTTGCTGTTGGCCGGACTGCCGGTTGGTGGCCCGGGCAGTGCGGATCTTTCATTCTGGATCAAGAACCTCACCGACGAGAAGAAGCAGGTGCAGGGCATCGACTTCGGCATGTTCCGCACGGCGAACTGGCAGGATCCGCGCACCTACGGCCTGAGCTTCAGCTACAAGTGGTAAGCAGCAGCTAGTTTTTTGTTGCAGGCGATGGTCGCGCCTGCAACAGCCCAAAGGGGCGGTGGGCAACCATCGCCCCTTGTTTTTTTGCCTGCCGCCGAAGGCGAGTCCCAGGCATGCAAAGCACCTGCCGCCGAAGGCGAGTCCCAGGCATGCAAAGCACCTGCCGCCGAAGGCGAGTCCCAGGCATGCAAAGCACCTGCCGCCGAAGGCGAGTCCCAGGCATGCAAAGCACCTGCCGCCGAAGGCGCGTCCCAGGCATGCAAAGCACCTGCCGCCGAAGGCGAGTCCCAGGCATGCAAAGCACCTGCCGCCGAAGGAAAGTTTCCAAGCACGCAAAGGATCTGTCCCGACGGCGTGACAGCGTTTCCCGCGACTGAGCTTCCCCATGCTGTGCTGGGGTGGCCCGCCTGGGGCGGTGTTGCCGGAACCGACTATTTTCCAATGAATTGGAAAATAGTCTTGACTTTATTCCATTCCTATAGAAAATAGTCGGTATGGAGCGCGCACTCATTCCTTTCATCCAGGCTGATCTGGCACGCAAGATGGTCTTTCTGTCCGGTCCGCGGCAGACGGGAAAGACCACACTTGCTCGCGTCCTGGCGAAAGTGTGGCCCAATGCCCAGGTGCTCAATTGGGATATCGCCGCTGACCGCCGGGTCATGCTCGATCAAAGCTGGTCGCCGACGGCCGGGCTGGTGGTGTTCGATGAACTGCACAAGATGTCGGGCTGGAAAGCATGGCTGAAAGGCGTGTTTGACGGTCGCAGTGAAGGGCAGGCGCTGTTGGTGACCGGCAGTGCGCGTCTGGATACCTTCCGTCAGTCGGGTGAGTCTTTGGCCGGCCGCTATTTTTCATGGCGCTTGCATCCGGTCACCGTGAAGGAATGGGTGGAGGTTTCCGGCGCGACGCCCGAAGCGGCGCTGACGCGCATTCTGGAACGCGGAGGATTTCCCGAGCCGTTTCTGGCTGATCAGGCGGCGGATGCGGAGCGGTGGCGGCAACTGTATCTCGAGGGGGTGATTCGCGATGACATTCTCGAGTTTTCGCGCATCGGTGAAGTTCGTGCGATGCGCGTCTTCGTCGACATGCTCAGAAGCCGGGTCGGCTCGCCGCTCTCGTTGGCCTCGCTGGCGCGTGATTTGCAGATTTCACCGACCACGCTCGGGCGCTATCTGGAAATCCTCGAGGCCTTGCATATCGTATTTACGGTACGGCCTTTCCATCGCAACGTTGCGCGTGCCCTGCTCAAGGAACCCAAGCTGTATTTTTTTGACACGGGCCTGGTACAGGGCGACGAGGGAGTGCGCTTCGAGAATGCGTGCGCCACGATGCTCTTGCGCCACGCGCATTTTTTGCAGGACTCGGCCGGGCGTGCCATGAGCCTGCATTACGTGCGTGACAAGGAGGGGCGTGAAATCGATTTTGTGCTTTGTGAAAACGGCGAGCCGCTCGGCTTCGCCGAGTGCAAACTAAGCGACCCGGCGGTGCCGCCCTATCTCGCCGCCATCGCTGCCCGCTTTCCTGCCGCAGGGGCCAGCGTGCTGGTGCGCCATCTGCGACAGCCCGAACAACGTGGTTGCGTTGCGGTCGAGCGCGCGGCGGATTGGCTGGCACGCCTGTCGGCGTGAATCAGGCGCGCAAACTTTGCGCACCTGTGTTCGGGAAACAGTCCCCGCTTTACCGCCACTCCGGCTTGCTTGATCCCCGCCGCACCAGGATGGGATCGTTCCAGCTTGCCGGCGTGGCTGAAAGCCTGATCGCCGGTGCCAGGCGGGTGATTTCGCCGAAGGGCGTGCTGCGGCTGATCATGTCGGGCGGTGGCAGCCGGTGGCGGGCTTCGCCGAAGCTTTTGTTCAGGGCTTCGCGGTCCATCATGCCCAGCGACTGATACCACATGGCGGCACGGGTGAGGCTGACGGAGACATGATAGCTGCCGCCTTCCCGGGCACGCCGGATCAAGGCGGCGATGGCACCGGCGGCGGCCAGATAGCCGGCGACATGGTCATTGATCAGCAGCGTGGCCGGCAGCTTGGGACGGTTCTGCACCGCTTCCAGCACCGCGAGCCCGGAGGTGGCGCTGCCCAGCATGTCGAATCCCCCGCGCAGTGCCCAGGGCCCGTCCCAGCCATAGCAGCGTATCGTCACCACCACGATGCCGGGTCGCCGGGCGGCCAGTTCCTCGGGCGAGAAACCGAAGCGGGCGATGCTGCGGCCGCGGTAGTTATCGACGAAAACATCGGCAGACGCCGCGAGTTCCCGGGCGCGCCGGTTCTGCTCCGGCAGTCCGAGATCGAGGTAAGTGGAGCCCATGCCGACATTGGCATCGAGATAGACCCATTCATGCTCGAAATCGTCCGGCTTGTTGAACTGCAATACTTGCGCGCCATGTTCGGCGAGGGTGCGACCCACCGCCGGGCCGGCAATGGCATGGGTCGCCGACAGCACCCGGATTCCGCTCAGGGGACGTGAGCCGGGCTTGAAGGGCTCGGCAGGGGCGTCTCCGATGCGGCGGATATCCACCAGCGGGGTGGCCGCGAGCAGGGCTCCCTGCGGATGCAGCCGCCATTCCTCCGGGCTGCGGCAGATGGCGGTGGTGAGCTTGCGGGCATTCGCTTCGTCCTCGAGTTCCTGTGCCTTCCATTGGCCGACCGCAGCGCGCACGGCAGCCGGTGTGGACGCGCAGCCGAGAAAATTCAGCCACTCCCTGACTTGATGCGGATACACCGCGGAGACAAACATGAAGCGGCCGTCCCGTGTCTCATAGCTATGGCTTTGCTCGATGGGATTGTCGGTGTGGAGCCCCGGATAGGGCTGGCCGTTCAGCGTCGGATTGGCCGTCATTTCCGGGAAGATGCCGTGGGCAGCCTGGCCGATATCAACCTGCAGGTCTTGTCCTTCGCCGCTGCGCATGCGCCATGCGATGGCGGCGCCCGCGGCACACGCCATGGCGGGAATGGCAAAGGCGGTGGCCAGTGGCGTCGCGCTGGGAAACATCGGTTCCGCGCCCTGGAAACGGATGTTGCCGCCGACCTCCCGCGACGCGAGTCCCAGGCCGCTCATGAGATCGGCGAAGCGGGTTTCAATCGGCCGGGTCTCTGCCGGTCGCGACCAGGCAGGCATGTCCGGCAGCAGCGACAGTCCCCCGGCGGCAAGTGATGCGCGAACGAATTGTCTGCGCGTGCTCATGGGTGCTCCAGATCGACAGGGGAAACGGATGTCAGGAGCGGCGCACGTTGTCCTTGAGCATTTTCAGAAACTTGGCGGTATAGGGCGGCGTCACGCCCAGGGCATGGCGCGGGTCCCACCAGCCGGCGCGGTAGACGCTGCGGACATGACTGAACTCGACAAAACCTTCGGGTCCGTTGTAGTGGCCCATGCCCGAGGCGCCGACACCGCCGAAGGGTGCGTCGTTGAGCGCGACGTGAAGCATCACGTCGTTGATCGTCACGCCGCCCGAGAGCGTGTGGCTGAGCACGTACTCCTGCTCGCCCGCTTCCTTGCCGAAGTAGTAGAGCGCCAGCGGCCGGCCGCCGGCGTTGATGCGGGCGACTACGTCCTCGATGCGCTCGTAGCCGATGACGGCCATCGCCGGGCCGAAAATCTCCTCCCGCGCGATGCTGGTTTCGGCCGACGGGTTGATCACCAGGCGCATCGGCAGGCGCCGGTCGCCGGCATTCGGCTCCGCCTCGCCCGCCGACTCGATGCGGTCGCCGGCGGCTCGCGACGCTGCGAGCTTGGCTTCGAGGCGCTGCAGGTGCTGCTCGTTGGCGATGGTGGCGACGTCGGGATTGCCGCTGATGCGGGGAAACATCGTGGTCCAGCTGCGCTTGAATTCGGCAACGAAATCATCCATGCGTTCCTGCGGCACATAGATCGTATCGGGCGTGACGCAGATCTGGCCGTTGTTGGGCACTTTGCCGAGGGCGATGCGGTCCACGGCATGTGCCAGATCGGCACTGCGGCCGATGATGGTGGGCGATTTGCCGCCGAGTTCCAGGGTCAGCGGCACCAGGTTCTGAGCGGCCTCGCGCATCACGCTGCGAGCGATCGTGCCGCTGCCGATAAAAAGCAGATGGTCGAAAGGCATGCGGGTGAAGGCCTGCGCCACTTCCACGCCGCCGGTCACGACCGACAATTCGAGCGGATCGAAATAGTCCGCCACCGCCCCGGCCAGCCATTCGGAGGTGCGCGGCGACAGGTCCGAGGGCTTGACCATGGCCCGGTTGCCCGCCGCGAAGATGCTCGCCAGCGGTGCGAAGATCATGAACAGGGGCGTGTTCCAGGTGCCGAGAATGCCGACTACCCCCTTGGGCTGGTAACGCACCTCGGCTTGGGCGCCAAACAGATTGAAGGGGAAAACCCCGCGCCGTCGCTGCGGCCGCATCCAGGTCTCGAAATGCTTGAGCGCGTGCTTCAGCACCGTGATCGGCGCCTGAACGTCGAGCATGATCGTGGCGGCCGGATGGCGCTCGCCGAAGTCCGCCGAGATCAGGTCGCAGATGGTGTCGCAGTGGGTCTGCAGAAGATCGATGCAGCGGCGCATGCGGTCGCGGCGTGTGGCGGCATCGACCGCGCCGGCGCTGATGAAGGCGTCGCGCTGGCGTTGCAGGTGAGCCAGCATCTCTGCTTCTGACGGCGATTCGGGCAAGGCGCGTGCGGACATGGTTGTGGTCTCCTTTCCGGGCTGAGGCTTAGGCGGGCATCTTGCGCCCGGTCTTGGCAATGTATTGCGCGGTCACCGGCGGACGCTCGGTCATCACCTCGTCGATCTCGTAGAGACGCTCGTAGCGGCTTTCGATGATCTGCCAGCGGCCGTCCTCCTTGACGTAGCGGTCGCGGTAGAGCGCCGTGCCGCAGACGTAGTGCATGTCGGCGAAGCGGTAGAAATTGTCGTGCAGGTACCAGGTGCCGGTGGCTTCCGTTTCGCTCAGGATGTCGATCTCGGGATGGTGGCCGTTGTGCTGGGCGATGACGTTGGCGTTGAAGCTGGCGGCGATGGCCTCGACGTACTCGTCGCGGCCGTGCAGTTCCCAGACGTAGGTGCCGCCGGTGAAATGCACCACCACATCCTTGTGGAAGAGGGTCTTCAACTCCTCGATATTGGCCGTGTCGATGCAGCGGAAGTAGGCGTACTTGACGCGCTTGACGGCCTCGATGTCCTTGAGGACGCGGATGTCGCGCTGCAGTTCCCTGAATGCTTCTCCTGAAAAACTCATGCTTGTTCTCTCCGGGTTGAATTCACGCCAGTTTTGCGATCACGGTGTCGGCGAAGCGGCGCAGGCCGTCCAGCTTGACCTGCAGATTGTCCGTGGCGTCGTAGACATTCCACGGCATGGCGCAGATGTCGGTGACGCCGAGATCGGCAACGCGGCGGTAGTCGTCGGCGGTGCGCGCCTTCATGTCGTTGCCGAAGATCTGGAAATCGGTGCGGTTCTGCGTGCCGTATTCGGTGCGCAGGGTGTTGAGTTCCTCGATCATGCGCTTCAGGTCGGCGAAGTCGGTGTTGGCCGACATCCAGCCGTCGCCGATGCGCGCAGCCCGCGCCAGCGCGGGGCGGGCGTGGCCGCCGATGATGAAGGGCACCGCTTGCGACGGCACCGGGCACATCTTCATCGGGCCGAAGTCGTAGTTGTCGCTGTGGTATTCGAAGTACTCGCCGCGCATGGTGCCGCGGATGATGGCAATGCATTCGTCGAACAGCTTGCCGCGCTTGTCATAGTCGGCGCCGTTGTAGGTGAAGTCTTCCTTCCACGGGCTGAGGCCGGCGCCGAGCACCAGGCGGTTGTTGCTGATCACCGCCAGCGAATTGACCGACTTGGCCAGGATCAGCGGCTGGCGCACCGGCACCTTGAGCACGCCGGGTATCAGGCGCAGTTTGCTGGTCACCGCGGCAATGGCGGAGAGGGCGACGAATGGCTCGATCACCGGTGCCACCGAGAGGTATTGACGGACGGCGGCCGTGTCGGCGTAGGGATAATCCGATTCCGAAATCTTCGGGAAGAAAATGCTGTCGGGCAGCGAGATGCCGTCCCAGCCGCATTCCTCGGCCGCCCTGGCGACGGCGAGATAGTCCTGATAGCCGCCCAGTCCCAGCATCAAAGTGAAGCGCATGAAAGTCCTCCCTGTATGGATTGATGGTTGTCGATGGCGCGCCGCGAGACGACGCGTTGGTATAGCGTGGTGCGTTGCCGGACGGGCCGGCCGATGCTGGCCGCCAGTTCCTTGAAATGCTCTGCGGTCAGTTCCTGGCCGCTGACGGCGCCGGCGGCGCGCGAGATGGATTCGTACATCAGCGTGCCGCCGATATCGTTGGCGCCGGCCTGCAGGCAGAGCAGCGCGCCGGCGGGACTGAGTTTGGGCCACGAGGCCTGGATGTTGCGTATCAGCGGATGCAGCACCAGGCGCGCCACGGCGTGCATTGCCAGCACTTCGTTCAGGGTCGGGCCGGAGCGCGCCAGACCCTTGCGCCAGAGCGGAGATTCCATATGCACGAAGGGCAGGGGGACGAATTCGGTGAAGCCGCCGCTTTCCTCCTGCAGGTCGCGTACGCGCAGCAGATGGCGGGCCCAGTGACCCGGGTGCTCGATGTGGCCGAACATGATGGTGGCGGTGCTCTTGATGCCGAGCGAGTGGGCCGTGGTCATCACTTCCAGCCACTGCCGGGTGGACAGCTTGTCGGCGCAGATGATGCCGCGCACTTCGTCGTCGAGGATTTCCGCCGCGGTGCCGGGCAGGGTGCCGAGCCCGGCGTCGCGCAACTCGGCGAGGAAGTCGGCGAGCGGCAGGCCCAGGGTCCGGGCGCCGGTCCATACCTCCAGCGGCGAGAAGGCATGCACATGCATGTCGGGCACTGCCGCCTTGACCGCGGTGACGATGTCGATATAGGTCTGCCCGGTGTAATGCGGGTGGATGCCGCCCTGCAGGCAAACCTCGCGGGCGCCGCGCTGCCAGGCTTCGACGGCGCGCGCGGCGACGTCCTCCGGCTGCATCTGGTAGGCCGGACCGCGCACGTCCTCGGTGCTGCGGCCCTTGGCGAAGGCGCAGAAGCCGCACTTGTGCACGCAGATGTTGGTGTAGTTGATGTTGCAATTGACGACGTAGGAGACGGCGGCGCCGACGCTGTCGGCGCGCAGTTCGTCGGCACAGCGCAGCAGGGCGTGCAGGTCCGTGCCGCGGGCGCTGAACAGCTTGACGATTTCCGGCTCCGCCAGCCGCTCGCCGCCGCTGGCGCGTTGCAGCAGGCGGTTCAGGTCCGGGCTGATGCCGCGTCGCGGCGACTGCAGCCAGTCGCTGGCCTTGCCCGACGGCGCCAGTCCGGAGCCGGGGTGCCAGGCATCGGCGCGCGCCAGACCGAGGGCGTCGCTGGCATGCAGCACCGGCGTCAGCATGGCGGCATCGACCCAGGGCTGCGGCTTGCGGGCAAATGCCGGAGCGATGGCCAGACGTTCCACCAGGTGGCGGCCGTGAGCCGCCGTTTCAGCGGCCAACGCCTCGATTTGCGGCCAGGGCGCTTCCGGATTGACATGGTCCGGTGTCAGCGGCGAGACGCCGCCCCAGTCGTTGATGCCGGCGCGCAGCAAGTCGCCGAGTTCGCCGCTGCGCAGATTGGGCGGTGCCTGCAGGGTCATGGCAGGGCCGAAGATCAGGCGCGCCACGGCGATGGTCCATAGATGTTCGCGCAAGTCGGGTTCCGCCGCAGCGGCCATGCCGGTGTCGGCCTTGGCGCGGAAATTCTGGATGATGATTTCCTGCAGGTGGCCGTATTTGTCATGCAGCTCGCGCAAGGCCAGCAGCGACTCGATGCGTTCGCGCCGCGTTTCGCCGATGCCGATCAGGATTCCGCTGGTGAACGGAATGGCCAGCACGCCGGCATCGTGCAGCATTGCCAGCCTGGCCTTGGGCACCTTGTCGGGCGAGGCATGGTGCGGCCCGCCGCGCTTGCCCAGTCGCGCCGCCGATGACTCCAGCATCAGCCCCATGGAGGCGGCGACGGGGCGCAGGCGCTGCATGTCCTCCAAGGACATGACGCCGGGATTGAGGTGCGGCAGCAGTCCGGTTTCCTCATGCACCCGCTTTGCCATCGCCGCGACGTAATCCAGGGTCGAATCGTAGCCGAGTGCCTGCAGTGCCTGGCGCGCCGCCGGGTAACGCAGTTCGGGTTTGTCGCCGAGGGTGAACAGGGCTTCCTTGCAGCCCGCCGCGGCGCCGGCACGGGCGATCGCCAGCACCTCGTCCGGGCTGAGGTAGGAGGCTGTCGCCGGGTCCGGCTGCCCGGCGAAGGTGCAATAGCCGCAGTTGTTGCGACAGAGCCGGGTCAGGGGAATGAAAACCTTGCGCGAGTAGCTGACGTTGCGGCCGTGGCCGGCAATGGTCATGGCTTCGGCAGCGGCGAGCAGCGCATCCATGTCCTCGCAAGCGGCGAGTTCGATGGCTTCGCGCCCCAGTCGTTCGCCGGCGTGAGCCGCAGCGATCAGGCGCAATCCCTTATCGGGCATACGGCTCTCCTTGAGATATTGTTTGATGAAGTGGTAACGCGGGACGGCGGCCAGCAAGTCAAGGTCGGCCGCCGTGTCGATGTCGAAGGACAGGCCGGGCAGGTCGACCAGGGCCGCGCTGCGGCCGCGCAAGCGCGCCTGCGCCGAGTGCTTCTGCAGGCTCAGCGGGCCGAAGCTGAAGTCGTAGCTGCCGGGCAGGGTCAGGTATATGGCGTTGGTGCCTTCGCCGCGACGGTCGCCGGCGAGGGCGAGTCCCTGGCTGCGACCGGCGGCGATCAGGGCTTCAATCTCGTGCGCGCCGAGCAGGGGCAGGTCGGCATGCAGCAGCAGCATTTCCGCCGCACCGCGCGCCCGCAGCCAGTCTGCGGCCTGCGCCGCGGCGGAATTGAGGCCGCCGCCGGCATCGTGCAGCCAGGTGATGTCGCCATCCAGTTGCAGGTCTTCGGCACTGATCACGGCGATGCGGGCGATGCTGCCGGCATCGCGCAGCGCGGCGATGACATCGCGCAGCATGTGCCGCACCAGGGTTTGTCGTGCGGCGGGCGACAGCGTCGCCGCCAGCCGCTGCTTGCACTGGCTGAGTGTCTTGACGGTGATGACGGCCCAGCAGCTCATGCCGCAGCCCGCGATGGTGCCAGTGTCGCGGCAAACTCCAGTGTTGCGCCGGCCAGTCGCCGACGGTCGGCGAGGGTCTGCATCAGGGTGTCGCAGACCAGCACCGGCACTTGAATTTCATCGGCGTATTGGCGGTCGCGGCTGTCGAGGACGAATCCGTCAATCCATCCCGCATAGTGCCGGGCGACGGCTGCGGGCGTCACCGGCAGACCGAGTTCGGTCATGATCTTGGCTGTCGGTCCCTTCACCGCCGTGCCGCCGACCAGCGGCGATACCGCAACCACCGGCACCCCGCTGCCGCGCAGCAGTTGGCGCATGCCGGGCACGGCGCGCAGCGGGTCTATGCTGAGCCAGGGATTGGAGGGACAGATGATGATGGCGATGAGGTCCTTTGCACTCAAGGCCGCCACCACGCCGGGGCCGGGCCGTGCCGCGGCAGCGCCGGCGAAGCGCAGCCCCTTGACCGATGGCTGGCACTGGCGGCGCACGAAATAGTCCTGAAAGCCGAGTTCGCCCTGGTCGGTCGCGACGCTGGTGCCGACCGTTTCGTCGCTCATCGGCAGGATGGCGGCGGCGATGCCGAAGCGTCGCGTGAAATCGGCGGTGATGGCGGACAGGGTTTCGCCGTCGCGCAGGCGCCGGCTGCGTTCCCTGTGAATCTCGAGGTCGCGGTCGCCGAGCCTGAACCAGGTCTCGCCGCCCTGCTGTGCCTGCTGTTCCATGAAGCGCCAGGTTTCATCGCGTTGCCCCCAGCCGGTCTCGGGATTGACCCGGTCGGACAGGGTGTACAGCGTGGTATCGATGTCGGGAGAGATGCGCAGTCCCAGGTGTTCGAAATCGTCACCGGTATTGACGACGACGGACAGGCTGTCGGGCGGCAGGATGCCGAGCAGGCCGAGCGACAGCTTGGCGCCGCCGATGCCGCCGGAGAGGGCCACCACGGTGCCGTTGCTCATCGGAACAGGTCTTCGGCCAGCGGCCGGATCAGCGCGCTCGCCGCGCACTCCGGCGCACTCCAGTCAAATCCTTTGACGAGTACTGCCGGCACGCCTTCGGCGCCTTCACCCATGACCAGGCCGGCGGCGGCGGCCAGGGCATCGGCCAGCGCGACTTGCGTGACTTCCATGCCGCGGCCGCAGCGGTCGGGTTCGCCGCGGCGGTCGACCAGCGACGGCAGTCCGGCGGCGCCGAGCGCGACATTGACCACGCCGTTGCGCCAGGGGCGGCCGAAGCTGTCGCTGATGATGATGCCGAGGTCGACGCCGAGGCGGCTGCGCAAAGCCGCGCGCAGCGCCGCGGCCGAGGCGTCGGCATCAACCGGCAGCAGCAGCACGCGCTCTTCGCCGGTCGCGCTGGGTACGTTGGAGCGGTCTATGCCGGCGTTGGCCATGACGTAGCCGAGGCGGTGGCGGACGATGAGGATGTTGGGCAGGGCGCGCAACACGTCAGAGGATTCGGCCAGTATCAGTTCCACCAGGCGCGGATCCTTGCCGGTGATCGTCGCCAGTTCCTGCGCCCGCGGCGAGGGCGATACGGTGTTCAGGTCAACGCTGCGAGCTTCGGCCTTGGAAACGATCTTCTGCGCGACGACGAGGATGTCATTGGTCGCCACGGGCGGCATGGCGGCCGCCAGCAGCCCCGCCAGATCGTCTCCGGCGCCGACCTCCGCCAAGCCCTGCAGGGCGTTGAAGCTGATGCTTGTGCCCATCAACTGTCAGCCTCACAGAGCTTGTTGCAGGAGTGACCGGAATTGCCGTCACCGGGTGCGTGCCTCATCGTCCGGCAGGACTCAGATCACCAGACCGATGTTGGCGCCATGCCGTGTTGCCTCTGCCATGCGGCGCGGCAGCCATGCGGAGCCGGCCAGGTAGAGTTGGGCGATGCTGCCGTCGGCCTTGAGCTGGTCGTACAGGGCGGGTTGCGCCACCGCTCCATACACCAGCACCACGCTGTCGAAGCCCTCCTTGCGGTAGGTCTGCTTGCCCAGCGCCGAGACGAATTCCAGAGCCTTGGCTTCGATCTTCGTCAGCACCAGGTTGGGATGAACATCAATCCCGCACTGCTCCATGCGTGCCAGCATCATGGCGATCGAGTAGCGGGCGATTTCCCAGCCGAGGTGCACGTTCTTGTGGAAGATCGTGACCTGCTTGCCCTTGCTTGCCAGGTACTCGGCGATACAGGGCGTTTCGAAATAGTCTTCCTGTGAAACGACCGCGACGCGCTGGCCGGTCTGCACCTTGCCTTTCATGACCTCCCAACCCTGCACCACATGCGGCAGTTCGAGGCCGCTGACATCGTGGGGCACGCGTGGCGCGGCGCCCGTGGCGATGACCACCGCGTCAGGCGACAAGGCCTTGATCGCGGCGACATCGGCAGCGGTCTCGAGCCGCACGTCGACGCCGAGGCGCGCCATCTCGTTTTCCTCGAAATAGATCTGATCCTCGAAGGAGTCGCGGCCGGGAGCCTTGGACGACAGCAGCAACTGGCCGCCGAGGCGCTTGCCCTGCTCGATCAAGGTCACCTTGTGGCCGCGCATGGTGGCGATGCGCGCCGCTTCGCAGCCGGCCAGACCGCCGCCGACGACGACGACGCGCTTGGCCTTCTCCGCCGGCTTGTACTGCTGTTGCCAGCGCAGTTCGTTGCCGACGATCGGGTTGATCGAACACATTGGCGTGTAGGGGATATACAGGGACTCCGATGCCTCGTCGATGCAGCGCGTGCAGGCGATGCAGCGGCGTATCTCGCCGAGACGGCCTTCCTTGGCCTTGTTGGCGAAATCGGGATCGGCGATGCCGGCACGCACCATGCCCACCAGGTCGCAATAACCTTCGCGCAGCAACTCCTCGGCCAGCACCGGATCGTTGATGCGGCCGGTGAACAGCACGGCGGGCGGTTTGGGCATCTCTGCCAGGTCGGCCTTGGCGGCCTTGCCGATCTCGCGGAACTCGGCGTGCGGATGGTAGGACGACGGTACGTAAGACGCGGCCCCCCAGCAATGTCCGGTGTCGATGTCGACGAAGTCGAGCAGGCCGGTTTCGGCGATGGCATAGAGCATCTCGCGCATCTGCATGTTGTCGTAGCCGCCGGCACGGAACTCTTCGCCGTTGATGCGTATGCCCAGAGCCAGCTTGTCGCCGATCACTCCCTTGACCCGCTTCAGCGCCTCGACGACGAACAGCACGCGCTCTTGCGGACCACCGCCCCAGCGGTCGCTGCGGCGATTGGTGACGGGCGAGAGGAAGCTGTAACCCACGGTCTCGTGGGCGCAGTGGATTTCGATGCCGTCGGCACCGGTAGCCATGGCAACTTTTGCTGCCTCGGCGTATACGTTGAAGCAAAACTCGATCTCTGCTTCGCCCATCACGTGCGGCGTGTAGCTTTGCGCCCCGACCACCGGTACCGGCGAAGGCGCCCAGACGGAATTGAGCTGGGTCAGTTGCACCACCGCCACTGAACCTTCCTTGTGCACTTCGTCGACGAACTTCTTCATGCCTTCGGCGAAGGCCGGGTACATGTAGAGGGCTTCGTGAGCGGCACAACCGATCGAGAGGCCGATCTCGTCCGGTGTCTCGGGCGGGAAGGGCATGTTGAGCAGCCAGGTTTCGCTGCCGATCCAGCCCGTGCCGCCCTTGGCCTTGGCGATATGGTGAGCAATGAAGAACTCGTCGATCATGCCCTGGCTCATCGACGAGTTGATGGTATTGGTGGTTTCGCAGACGCGGTTCGGCACCCGCATCGGTCCCACCTGCAAGGGTGCGAAAAGGTGATCGAATTTCACATTGCTCATGGCTGTTTTGTCCTCTTTGTTATTCGCGTCGCATCGCCGGCGACGGTTTGGTCAGGCGTCCGGAGCTGGCAGGGGCTCAGGCCGCGCCGGTCGGCGTCAGGATGACGATCGGGAAGGGGCGGTCGGTCTGTTTCTGGAAATAGCCCCAGGCCGGGAACACCTTGTCGAGCCTGGGCCACAAGGCTGTGCGCTCGGCATCGGTAACGTCGCGGTAGGAGACGGTAAGCTTGCGGCGGTCGAGTTGCACCCACGCTTGCGGATTGGCCTGGATGTTCATGTACCAGGCCGGATGCCGGTCGTATCCGGCGAGCGAGCCGACCACGACCATGTTTTCACCGTCCTGCAGAAAGACCAGCGGCGTGGTGCGCTTCTCGCCCGATTTGCGGCCGATGGTGGTCAGCAACAGCGTCGGCAAGCCGGACGGGCTCCCGGTTCCGGTTGACCAGCCGTCCGGGTTGGCCAGGTAACGCTCGACATCGGCGTGGGCATCCTCGGTTATCTTCGCCACCGATGACGTCCTGTCCTTTATCCAGGCCCATTCGTCTTCGGTCATGAAGTCGGGTTTTTGCATGTTTTCACGATTTGACATGTGTAGTCTCTCGAGTTGGTTGGACGGTCGCTGCGTAGTCTAAGCAGAAGCTACAGTACAGTAATAAGTCCATGTTTTGCTTAGTCCGTTTAGACGATGATGCGAGGGGGGGCGGATGTGATGATGCAAGCGCTGAACGGCAGGCTGCGGCAGCCGATTCGAGTTGCAGGTCTTGCCGGGCAGATGTCTGCCGGATATGGATTTTTTGCCTGATTTCGACACTGTTCATCGCGACCGGCTGCAGCGTCCGCGTTTCGGGCAAGGTGAAATTCGCCGGCAAGCCCGTCGCGCCTCCGTCAGCGGTCGCGCTGCTATCCTGCCGGTCCAATTGGTTTGAGTCCCGGCGGCTGTTGCCACCGGGAATTTCGCGAGTGAGGAGATTTCATGAGTCGCGCGCTTGATGGCCTGGTCGTACTCGACCTGACGCGGCAGTTCTGCTCGTCACTGTCGGCCGCCTTCCTCGGTGATTTCGGCGCACGGGTGATCCGGCTCGAAGGCCTGCCCGTGGCGGCGAAGACTGCCAACGGCCAATGGAACCACGAAGCCGATCTGATCCACCGCAACAAGGAAAGCCTGGCCGTGGACTTGCATGTCGAGCGCGGCCGGCAGTTGCTGCACGAACTCGTGGCCCGGGCCGATGCCATCGTCACCGACATGACGCGCGACGAACTGGCGGCCATCGGCATCGACTACGCCGCGGCATCGAAGCTCCGCCCCGATATCGTTTTCGGCCGCTTGTCCGGTTTCGGTCCGCTGGGGCCGGACAGCGAACTGCCGGCGATAGACGAACTGGCGGCGGCGCGCACCGGGATGATGCCGATACTGCCGCAGCCGGGCCAGCCGCCGGTGTACACCGGCGCCGGCGCCATGCATGCATCGGTGATGCTGGCCTTCGGCGTGGTCATGGCCCTGTTTCATCGGCTCGGCTCCGGCGAGGGGCAGGAGGTGGATGTCTCCCTGTTCGGCGCCAACATGTACGGCGCCGCCCTCGACCTGCAGGCCTTCCTCGCCATCGGCAAAGGTGACCGCCTGCTCAACCCGATCTCGCGGCTGGATGTCTCCAATCCCATGTCCGGTTCGCTGTATCCCAGTGCCGATGGCCGTTGGGTTACGCTCACCATGCCGGACACCGACCGCTGGTGGCCGGTGTTCTCGAAGATGGTCGGCATCGCCACCGACGACCCGCGCTTCGACAGCCACGACAAGCGCACCGAGGTCAACCGGCTGGCCCTGATCCAGGAACTTGAGCAGGCTTTTCAGAAGCAGCCGGGAGCCCACTGGCGCAAGGAGTTCATGGAGAAGCAGATGTCGGCCGACATCATCGAGCAGTTCGACTATCCGGCCACTGATCCGCAAGTGTCTGCCAACCGCTATATCATCGAGCTGGATCATCCCAGCTTCGGCAAGCTGAAGAGCCTGGGTTTCCCCATCTTCATGAGCGACAGCATGGCGCGTCTCGACCGCCTGGCGCCCTGCACCGGGCAGCATACCGGCCAGGTGCTGCACGAACTGCTCGATTATCCGGTCGAGGCCATCCAGCAACTGACCGCCGCAGGCGTGGTCGCATAGACGGGGGTAAGCATGGGCAAGGCACTCGAAGGCATCCGCGTCGTCGATCTTACGGTCTGGTTTCAGGGGCCGGTGGCGGCGCAGTATCTGGCCGACTTCGGCGCCGACGTGGTCAAGGTGGAGCGTCCCCAGGGCGGCGACCAGGGACGCGGCGTGCGCAGCATCAAGTCGCTGGAAGTCGGCGACTGGAACCAGTATTTCATGGTCATCAATCGCAACAAGAAGAGCATGGCCATCGACCTGAAGAAGCCGGAGGGCCAGGAGATTCTCCATCGCCTGATAGAGAAGTCCGATGTCTTCCTGTCCAATCTGGCGCCGGAAATGCTCGCCGGATGGAATCTCTCCTATGAGAAGCTCGTCGCCATCAACCCGCGCCTGGTCTATGCCACCAATACCGGCTACGGGCGCTTCGGCGGCGTTTCCAAGCCGTCGTTCGACATGACCGTGCAGGCTTTGACCGGCGCCATGGCCCGGCTGGGCGAACCCGGGCAGCCGCCGATCTACATGGGCATGGGCTCCGGCGATGCCTTCGGCGGCATCATGTCGGCGCTCGGCATCATGCTCGCGCTCTATCAGCGGCGCCGTACCGGCAAGGGGCAGTATCTCGATGCCTCGCTCTACGGCGCGCAGTTGTACCTGGCGGCACCCTACCTGCAATCCTATCTGGCCGGCCACCAGGGCAGCGCGCTGCAGCACTCGCGCAAGCAGGCGGCGAACCCGCTGTGGAACCTCTACCCGACGCAGGGCAAGTGGGTCTACCTCTGCGAACAGAACGCGGACGGACGCTTTGCCGCCCTGTGCCGGGCGCTGGCGGCGGATGCCCTGGGCAATGATCCCCGCTTCGCCGGCGCGGCCGGGCGCACGACACACAATGCGGCCCTGATCGCGGCCATCGAGGCGCTGACCCTGCAGCGCGGCCACGCAGAACTGATGGCGGCCTTCAAGGCCGCGGGACTCGTCGCCAGTCCGGTGAATAACCTGGCCGACGTGATCAAGGACGAGCAGGCCTGGCAGAACGGTTATTTTCTGAAGGCCTACTCCGAGGAAGTGAATCGCGAAGTCGAGGTGCGCGGCATGCCGGTGACGCTGTCCAGGACGCCGGGTGAATTGCGCTGCCTGGGACCCGAACTGGGACAGGACACCGAGGTGTTGATGATGGAGTTGCTCGGCTACGAGTGGGAGGCCATCGAGGAACTCAAGGCCAAGGGTGCCATACCATGACGAACGGGAGGAAGCGGGCATGAGCTGGAGCGAGTGGAGCGTCGTCAAGGGCGAAGGTCTGGATGACTTCAATGAAATCATTTACGAGAAGAAGCAACATCAGGAAACCGGGGGCGCCGTCGCCCGCGTTTCGCTCAACAAGCCGGAGAAGATGAACGCGCTGACCCTGGTCACGGTCGACGAGATGTTCCGCGCTTTCTACGACGCCAATCATGATCCGGCCATCGGCGTCATCATCGTCGCCGCGCGCGGCAAGCACTTCGGTGCCGGCGGCGATGTCGAATGGGAGCGCTGGGGTTTGCGCGAAGCCTTCTACAACCGCTACCCGCACAACCGCCTGATGCGCATTTCGCGCAAGCCCATCATCGCCCAGGTACAGGGTTATTGCATCGCCGGCCACAACCACATGGCCTACTGCTGCGACTTCACCATCGCCGCCGACAACGCCATCTTCGGTCAGGCCGGGCCGCGCGTTTCGTCGCCCGCCGACGGCTTCTTCGTGCCCTACCTGACCAAGGTGGTCGGCGCCAAGAAGGCGCGCGAAATGTGGATGCTGTGCCGCAAGTACAAGGCTCCGGAAGCGCTGGCGATGGGCCTCATCAACACCGTCGTGCCGCTCGAGCAACTCGAGGCCGAAGTGGATAAGTGGTGCGAGGAAATGCTGGCCCTGAGTCCCGGCTGCCTGGAAGTGCTGAAGGCCAGCTTCGATCAGGAGATGGACGGCTACAAGGAATCCTGCGTCACCTCGGCGGCGATGTACCCGGACTGGTTCGACATGCCCGAGGGCAAGGAGGGCGGTCCCGCTTTCCTGGAAAAGCGCAAGCCGGAATTCTGGGCCCTCCGCAAGCGCGAGGCGGAAATGCGCCGGCAGTTGCTCGACGAATATCAGGCAGCACAGGCGGAGAAAAAGACCAAATGACAGTAACCGGGCAAGCCTGCATCGTCGGCATCGGCGAGACGGCCTATTGCCGCAAGCCGGGCTCCGGTCTCAGCCAGATGGCCCTGCAACTGAAGGCGGCGCTGGCGGCGATCGCCGATGCCGGCCTCAAGGCTTCGCAGATCGACGGCATCATGCCCTTCCCCAATCTCGGCAAGGCCGAGGCGCTGGCCGCCAATCTGGGTTGCGCCGACCTGCGCTTCGCCGCGACCATCAACATGGGCGGTGCGGCGCCGGTGGCCTCGCTGCGCATGGCGGCCATGGCGGTCACGAGCGGTGCCGCCGACTACGTGCTGGTGCCCGGCGGCTGGAACGGCTACTCCGGCGAGCGCGTGCGCGAGACCTCGGCGGGCGATGACGATTCCATACCCGGGGCACAGATCGCCCGCGACTACTACATGCCCTACGGCTACACCGCGCCGCCGCAGTGGTACGCGCTGATGGCGCGCCGCCACATGCACGAATTCGG
>Ga0194056_10000397_pt1 | contig 23493 bp, 13 predicted proteins | sample SepL4413m_MetaG_FD_155458 | JGI IMG/M metagenome (GOLD analysis project Ga0194056, IMG submission 155458) | Anoxic zone freshwater microbial communities from boreal shield lake in IISD Experimental Lakes Area, Ontario, Canada - Sep2016-L442-13m | ecosystem: Environmental > Aquatic > Freshwater... | reverse complement strand
CGTGAAAATTCCCTCCCCCCTCCTCCGGAGGAGGGGGGAGGGAATGGGGCTTTGCCCCACTTCGATAGGACATAAAAAGGATGATATGCAATGCGACAAAGTGACAACTTTAAATCAGGACTTGACCACAGGGGGAGCCGGGCGGGGTCATGATGTGGTGGAGCGCTTGCGCGGGGGCGATTCGTTAACGCCGGCCGGTGAGGCTGTTCAGTATGAGCGGTTGCCGGTGAAGTATCGTGATGCGGTGAAGCGGTATTTCCAGAATGGACAGGAAGGAAACAAACCATGATTAAAAAAAGGAAACCCTATTCCCCCCTTCGCGTTCCTTGTGACTTTCTGTTCAAACTCTTTTGTGTATTGATGTTCTGTAGTCCCGTGATGGCAAAGGAGGCGGCGATCCGTTGTGCAAATTTGATTTACGCCGGGACGCAGACGTCGCGCTGTTTCAGCGATGAGTTTCTGAGTGCGGTTCAGCGTGAGAGTACCATCGCCACGGAGCGCCGCTTCAAAAGTGTGAAGCTCGATTCCGAGGAGCTTTTTTCTTTTCCGTTTGTGGTGATGACGGGTGAGAAGGAATTTTATCTCTCGGTCAAGGAGCGGGAGAACCTGAAAAAGTACCTGACCCGGGGCGGGTTCCTGCTGGCCTCTGCCGGGTGTTCCAGCAAGGAGTGGGACCGGGCCTTCCGCCGCGAGATGCACCAGGTTCTGTCCGACCGGAAGCTAACCCGGATCAATATGGATCATGCCATGTTCAAGACCGTTAAAACGATCAAGGAACTGAAGTTGAGTCATGGCGGGGCGGATCCTTATCTGGAAGGGATTGAGAATGACGGCAAGTGGGTGGTGATTTACTCCTCGCAGGGTTTGAATGACACTGCGCATACAGTCGGGTGTTGTTGCTGTGGCGGGAATGAAATTGTGAATTCAATGGAAGTTAATGTGAATATCCTGGTGTACGCGCTGACGCATTGAGGCGGCGGCGGAGAAGGGTGTATGGAATATCGGAATTATATCATGACTTTGGCGATCTGCTTGTTGGTCGCGGTCGGGTGGGGGGAGCCGGCCTCCGTTCCTGCGGTCACATGGACCGAGAACCTGAACGGGGCCCTGGCGCGTGCCGGCAACGAGCTAAAGCCGGTTCTGCTGGTGTTCTCCTCGCCGGATTGCCCCTGGTGCGTGAGGTTAAAGACGGAAACACTGGCGGAAAAAGAAATCCTGGCCGCATTGGAAGGCTTCATCTGTGTCGCGATCGATACCTCACGCGATCCTAAAATCGCGCAGGAATTTCAGGTGCGCGGCGTTCCCCTGACGATGATCCTTTCCGGTGATGGCCGACCTCAGGCCATCAGTGAAGGATTCATGAATAAGGAGACATTCCTGGGATTTCTTGATGACTATCGGAAAGGGGGCGGGAAGAGAGGGGCATCGCCGCCAGCGCTGGGGAAATGGTTGAAGGCGTTACAGGCCAAAGAGGTTACGGGGGCGCAGTGGCCGGACATGATGGCTGGCCTTGGTAGTAAAGAATGCCGGTCCCCGTTGCATAACGCGATGCTTGCCCATGAGCCTTATCCCCGTCTCGAATGGGTGGCATTATTGAAGCATTCACAACTGTCTGTGCGGCTTGGAACCTTTGAGATGCTGGAAGAGGTGGCTGGCAACACTTACGGGTATGACCCCTGGTTTGATGCCGAGGCGAACCGGGAGGCATTGGAGCGCTGGCATGGCTGGGCGGTGAGTGGTTCCAACGAAACTCAACGGGTATTTGCACCGCTGACGGAAGAACAGATTATCGGTTATGTCCGTGACTTGGCGTCCGGCGACCGAGATCGCTCCGCGCGGGCCGTGCGGATGCTGGAGCAGGCGGGCGAATCAGTGGTCCCGGTTTTGGAGTCATGGTTGGCCTCGGCCACGACGGACAAGGAGGAAGCGTTGCGCCGGGTCAAGGAAGTGCGCTATTTCCTGCTGTTGCCCGATTTGCTGGGGACGGAACGCGCCCGGATTGTTCACCGCCTGGTCTTCGGGAATCAGGACGAGCGGTTACGGAGCCTGGCAGCGGCGGCCTCAGCCGGGGAACGCGCCATGCCCGTGTTGGCCGATTTTATGGCAGATACGGACCCCCTGATCCGGGAAGTCGCCGTTGACAGCCTGATTACGGCTGGTAAGAACGGGGCGTCTAAATATTTGAGCGACCTGCTGAAGATCGAAAAGGACGAGGAAGTGATTCACGCCATTGTCCGGGGTGCAGGAAGTTTGAAAGGCGCAAAGGCGGTGGAGTTGATCGGCCCTTTCCTTAACCATGCCAATGAGGATCTGGCAGTAGCTGCATTGGCGAGTCTGGCACGTACGAAATCGACTACTGCGGCGAATGCCGTGAAGGACTGTGTGAAGAGTCCCCGTTGGCGGGTGCGGGCGGCGGCCTTGGAGGCCATTGGGAAACTCCGGGCCTCAAGTGCGGGGGGAGAAGTCGTGGCATGCCTGGACGATCCGGATCCATTTGTACGCCGCACGGCAGTCCTGACCCTTACTGCGTTATCGGCGAAAAAGGCGACCGGCCGACTTTCGGAGATATTCCTCAAGGATGACCAGTTGAAAGGGCCGATTGTGGCGGCCTTGCGGCAGATGGATACGCCGATTCCGGCGACGTTTGGTCCGGCGTTAAAAGGCAAAGAGCCCGAGGTGCTGTTGTCGGTGCTGGAGGGGTTGGGCGATGGGGGCTCTGACTCCTGGCGGTTGGCGATGCCCTATGTGCATGATGCGAACAGCGATGTGGCCTGTGCGGCCATCCGGGTTGTGGCACGTGGCGGGGGACGTAACGCCGAGATCCAGACGGAATTGGCAAAAGTGCTGCATGATGGCGTTAAGGAGAAGGTTCAGTCCGTTTTCGAGTCGTATCCCTCTGACGAGGAGCGGCATTCTTCTTCCAGTGGGATTGACTCGGCCGACACCGAGGATTTTGAGCAATTGGTTGCGAAACCTGTGGTATCAGGCACTTCAGAGGCGGATGGCGGGGGGGGCGATGCCCTGGCGAATCTTTTCTCGGCGTTTTCAGCTGACCCGGCGGCGCCTCCGGTGATGACGAACGCGGTGACAAATGGGGGGGGCAGTCCGGCGCCAGAGCAGGCCAGCCTTCAGGATATTTTCAGTGCCTTCGGGCCGGCTACGGCCATTGAGACGGTCACGAAGGTGGAGACGTCCGGTGACGTCCAACCTGCCGGTGTGGTGGAGTGGGTGAGCACGAACTTGTCGAAGGAGAGTGTGGGGATTGTGAATGAAGCCCTGGTCTATCTGGCACCCACGCGCGATCCTGAAATGAGATTTTCGGCGGCACTGATGTTGATGGCCATGGGGAAAGGCACGGGGGTGCCGTTTCTGGTGGAGTCGTTGGATTTACGGACTGCCGAGGAACGACTGAGGGTGGCCAAGCGGGCAGGCCAATGCCGGGGTGATGTAACTTTGCCATTGGTGAAACGCTTATTGAGGGATCCTTCCGCTGATGTCCGGCAGGCGGCTGTCTCGCTTTGCCTGAAAGATTCGGCGGGTGAGTCCCTGATACAGGAACTGATCGATGCGGTCTTTGAGCCGGGCTCTGTGCTGAATCCTCCCGATCTGTTCAAGGAGCCATACCAGTGGTATCAGGCCGTGCGGCGGGCGTCGATTCGCCGGAAGATCGGAACCACGGTTCGGACGGTTTTGGGGAATAATGGGGAGAAACGGTACGACGATTCCCATCGCATATTGTCGCTGACGTTACTTGAGGCGTGCTGGCGGGAAGGTGACCAGGCGTTCGTGGCCCGTTATCTGAATAGCGAGAATCCGTTTGTGCGGCGCGCGGCGTGGTATGCGCTTGGCAAGCATCAGCCTGTCGAGTTTCTCGCGAAAGTCCAGACGGTGGCCCGGGATACGTCCGAATGGGTCCGGGCGGTGGTTCCGGCGGTGTACAGCCGGGAAGGAACGCTTCCCTGGACGATCTATTTTGATGCGGAGACGGTGGCTGACGGATTGAGTAGTTTCTCCTACTCGACTGGCAGCCGGAAACGGCTGGCCCCGCCTGTAGTTGAGGTGTTGACGATGTTAAGCCGGGATACGTCCTTGCCGGTGAGCAGTGCGGCGGCGATGAGTTTATTCTCCAACCGCGAAAAGGCGGATCTGCGTATGCTCACGGCAATGCTGGAGGCCGCTCCTGAGAAGCGGAACTTATCCTACCGGCTCACTTCCCTCCTGCAGGAGACGCCGGTGAGTTGGTTGCGGGAATTGGATGTGAGCGATGTCCTGGCCCTGTTGGATGTCGTGATGGCACAGACCGATGACGATGACGGTCGTCTGGCTACCCTTCGGAAACAGTTGGTGACGGAAACGGGGAAATCGACCAACAAGGTGAAGGTCGTACTGCGCAGGAACGGATCGGAACATACTCATTCTGGCGCAGGGACATCGGTCACAGTCCGTGTGCAGGGCGCACCGGTGGTGATGGCGATAACAGGAAGCGTGGCGGGAGTGGAGTCGCAACGGTTGGTGGTTTTCTTCCGCAATCCCGGTTGTCGCGATTGTGAACGGGTAGAGGAATTATTAAAGGCCTTACGGACCGAATTTAAGGATATGGTCATTGAGGTCATGGATATTCGTAAACCTGATGATGCGAGGGTGAATGAGGCCTTGTGCGATCGTTTTGAGGTGCCCGATAAATATCGTCTTACCGCGCCAGCCATTTTTTGCGGGGCGGGTAATTTGATCAAGAGTGAAATTACATTTGAGCGGTTAGGTAGGCTGTTGAGTCGGACCGAGGCGACGGAGACGGACTGGCGTCAGGTGAGTGGTGAGGCGCTGGTTCAGGCAGATCGGACGTTGGGTGAGCGGTACTCTGCGATGAGTTTGTGGATCGTGTTTTGGGCGGGGCTTCTGGATGGAATTAATCCCTGTGCGTTTGCGACGATCATCTTTTTGTTGTCATATCTTCAGATTGCACGGCGTGGGCCGCGTGAAATCCTAGCTGTTGGCAGTGCCTTTGTGGTGGGGATTTTTATTGCGTACTTTTTGCTGGGCTTGGGCTTGGTTGAAATTGTGGTGCGGTTATCGTTACTGCGCCGGTTCGGGTTGATTCTAAACTGGGGAATGGCAGTTTTTGTAGCGGGTGTAGCGTTGCTGAGTGCTTGGGACGGTATCCAATGCATGCGAGGGCGCATGGGGGACATGGTTTTGCAGTTACCCGGGGTCTTGAAGGCGCAAATTCATGATGCGGTGCGTCGCAGTTCGAAGCACCGTCATTTTGTGGTGGCGGCCTTTGTAGCGGGACTGGTGATTGCCGTATTGGAACTGGCCTGTACAGGGCAGGTGTATGCGCCGACGATGCTTTATATGCTGAAGACCGGGCAAGGCCGGGTGGGGACTGTAGCCTATTTGGCACTCTACAATCTGGCGTTCATTGTGCCGTTGTTGGTGGTGTTTGCAGGGGCCTACGGTGGTCTGCGAAGCGAACGACTGACGGTGTGGTTGCAACAGCGGGCAGCGCTCGTGAAATTTGCCACTGCGATTTTATTCGCCGTACTTTTTGTCCTTTTCGTTTTCGGTACGCTTAAGTTTTCCTAGTTCCATGGAAGGGCGCAAAGTTTGCAAAGGCTGTGTGGGTCCAGCGACCTTTTCATGGAGGGGGGTCTACTCTTCAACACCGTGTCCATTCATCACTAAAACCTATGCTAAACTGATTAGAATACTATTTTCAGCGCCAACCTCCACACTGATTTCCGCCAAAAGAAATCCCGGGCGAAATCCCGGAAATCCCGGGGACAGGCAATTAGTTAAAATAAGTTACAATATAATGATCGCCTTAGCCGTTATGTGAATCATGGGATAGCCATGTCGGGTTTCCCTGGAAGGAGAAACCATAAGAACGGCGAGAATCGTTGAGGCTAGGGCGGCCTATTACCATATCATGTCGCGGGTGGTGGATCGGCGGATGGTGTTTGACAGCAATTATGAACTATCTCGAAATAATTTTTTCAGCTTCCAACTAACGACTCTCTACGCCCGGAACCCACCCCTGACCCCTCCAAGGAGGGGAACTCGTTGGGTTGAAACTAGTTAGCAAGCTCCCCTCCTTGGAGGGGTCAGGGGTGGGTTGACCTTGAACGGTCTCCAGAAACGTCATTTCTATTATCAGACAAGTATTAGGCGGCAAGTTAATGCGAATTGCCGGGTGTTTGATGACGGGGAGATGGCGCGGGACGGCTTGATGGCGGTGGTGAAGGAGGGAAAGCAGATATCGCGGATGATTCCGGCTGGTGATTCCAGCCCAGCCATCATCTGGTATTGTGTTGGTTGAGCCGATTTGATGTACTTCCATTCAGGTTCTGACTGGCAACCACAGGGCGCGGGTGGGAATGCTGTGAGAAACAACCGGAACAGGGGAGCATCTAAATGAAAAAGAACACTTCCGTATTCCTGCTTGCATCAGCAATTATGGTCTTTGCGGTTGGCAGTTCGACCTTGTCTGCCGAACACGCAACCCCTGATGGTGCTGTGGGGATCACACATTCACCACAAGTTGGATCGTGGTTCGGATCATCCATGTCGGCGTCCGGTGATATTAACGGCGACGGATATGCTGACTTACTTGTGGGTGCGCCCAAATACCTTATAGACAAGATACGCAGTGGGGCCGCTTTTGTTTACTACGGATCTCCAACCGGTTTCTCCGCAGCACCTGATTGGATGTCGTGCGGAACCCAAGCGGACGAGGAGTATGGGCTTTCCGCAGCATTTGCCGGGGATGTTAATGGTGACGGATTCGACGATATCATTATAGGCGCACCAGATTACACGGGTGCCTATACAAACGAGGGCAGGGTTTGTGTATTCTATGGTTCGGCTGCGGGACTTTCATCGGAACCCAACTGGACTGCGACAGGCGGCCAAAACGGAGCCGAATTCGGCCAGTGCGTTAACCGTGCGGGGGACATCAATGCCGACAAGTACGGAGACATTATTGTGGGGGCACCGTTCGCCGCATCTGCCTTGGGGAAAGTCGGGCGGGCGGTCATTTTTACTGGCTCGCTCTCAGGGCTTTCTGAGGCGGTTCAATGGGAGGCGTGGGGTGAACAGCCCGGATCACGGTTTGGGTGGTCGGTTAGTGAGGCGGGCGATGTTAATGGGGACGGGGCGGTGGACGTCATTGTGGGATCTCCCGCCTACTCAAAGAAAGAAGATGTTTCATTTGTTGCCGACTTGAATCTGGATTTGGGTTTTGCCATTGATGATCACTTCAACTCGCGGGAAGGACGCGCATACCTGTTTCAGGGAAATGGGAAGATGCTGGTGACGAATGCTACATGGTTCGCAGAGGGGAGGACACAGGCTGAATATTTTGGCAGTGTTGTGGCCGGCGCCGGTGATGTTAATGGCGACAAAATCGATGATGTTCTGATTAGCGCAGCACACCGCGACGTGGGGCATTATCGCGAAGGGTTTCTCTCCCTATACGGAGGCTCGGTGACAGGTCTCACGAAGACAGCATCCTGGATGCATCAGGGCTTACAGGACTTTGTCGCATTGACCCATATTGGAGCGCCAGCGGGCGATGTCAACGGCGATGGATACGACGATATCCTGATGATGTATCCTTTCTTTGACGCAAACTCGAATAATATAGATGCTGGAAGGGTCGAGATCTACCTGGGAGGAAAGTCTGGCCCGGGAGATCTGCCGTGGTGGTCGATGGACGGCCGCACCAACTCCTGTTGGTTTGGAATCAGTGCAACAACGGTTGGCGATCACCATGTCGGTTGCCGACCGGGTGTCGTCATTGCACAGGCCAACATCACAAATGGATTAGACTGCACTTCGATTGCCGTGTGGACAAACATGATCGCATCGACGATTTCGATAGGAGATAGTCCCGTCCCCGGGAAGCAGGGGGAGCCGGGTGGCCCCAAAGACTTATATGAGCGCGCGTTGGCGCTGAGAAAGGCTGAAAAGCTTAATGAAGCCTTGAAATCTTTTGAGCACATTGCGCCGAAGATTGAACGTGATGCCGAGGCATACCTTGACTTTGAGAATGCTGTATATGCTTTCTGGTGGCTCGGTCGTCTTCAATTACGATTCGGGGCGCTGGATGCCGCAATAGATAGTTTCGAGAAGGCTGAGATGGTTAGATTTAAAAACTTGCATTATGACCATAACGATACTCGCCTGTCAGCGATTATTGAAGTTACATTGCTTATGCTCGATAGGCGTTTGTGTTTAATGGAACAGGGAAAAACCGCCGCTGCACACCACGTATTGGACGAGATTCTCCATTTAAGTGAAGATATGCTTATTGAGGACGCCCAAAATAAAGATGCGAAGCTTCCGTGGCAGACAGTATTTATGATTTATATCGAACGCGAAGTGGCGCGGCAACGGTTGCAAGTGGGTGAGATGAACGAATACGAAAAGTCCATGATGGACCTCCTTCAACAAGCCAAATCAGTGCATTTGCAGCACTGGACAGACTGGATAGAAGAAAACTATGCGGTTAAGGGTTTGCTGGACGACTTGGCCGAATTCGCCTTTTTCTCAGAAGAATATTCGAGAGCTGCAGCGTATTCCAAAGAACGAGTGGAATTGCCGGTGCGGGATCAATATGCGTTTGAGGATCAACTGGCGAGTCTGAGACATGCCAAATATCTCTCTTTCAAGGACGGTGTATCTGAAAAAAATCTAACAATGGCCACTGTGGCTCTGGAGAAGTTGCGGGACACAAGAGATACGGGATTCATCCTAAGGGGAAGGATTATCTTCGCTGAGATTCTTAACGACTTGGGACGAACCTCGGATGCGCTTGACATGCTCAACGCCGTGGTATCGGAAGCTAACGATCGCAAGCATCACAAGACGCAGGCAGACGCTCAAGTTGTGCGGTCCCGATGTCTGCTCAAACTGAATCGTCCCATTGAGGCTGCGCGGGATTGTCTTGAAGCACTGGCTTTGCGACGGGGTCTGGGGCTCAAGTATCAGGAACCCGAGGTTTACGAATTGTATGCCCTTGCCCTGGGGGCCAGTGGGCAGACTGCGCTGGCCATTCAGACCTGGAATAATGCCTTTGATTTGTGCATGAGTCTTAATTTGCACTTCAGGGCGCTGCATATGCTCCTGGGACTTGCGCATCTTTATCTTGAGGACGGAAATGCACCGGAGGCCGACCGCGTGTGGCAACGTATCGAGGCATTCTTGCGGCAATATCCAAAGATGCCTGCGCCCACAATGGCGCGGTATCAGAAAGAGAAATCGGCTTTTGTTGCATTTATAAGTAACCATGAAAAACGATGGACTGCGGAAAATGCCGTGAAATCGCGCCAAGCGGAAATAGCGAAAAAACAGCAAAAAATGGCGCGGCCTGGCAACACAGGGAGTCCTGAGCCGATGCCGGAAGAAAACGGATCAATCGCCCTTGCTGATAACCGGACTCCGGTCATTAGTCCAGTGTCGATACGAACGCAGGTAAATGCTGATGAATATGCCCATGCCAGATTTTTCCTGTTCAACACCAATGCCGATACACTTACCGGTGACCTTGTATTGAACGGCGTGGCAACTGCGGAATGGTCGATAACTGGTTTGTGGTGGACTGTTGATGTCGATAGGGGCGCGATAACTGATCGGGCGGTACAGGCTATCTCCATACCATCGGGGGAGGCCCGTGTTGTTTATCTGCAGACCATGGCGGCACATTCAAATGGTCAGGAGAAAGTCACCTTGCAGTGGAATGGCTCAACAAATGCATCAGCCGAGTGGTTTTTGGCAAGTAGCGGCGATAGCCGCCAGACAGCCATCGTCAACGTCTCACAGGAGAAAACCAACCCCTTCTTCCATAGCACTTTTTACCACGAGCTCTACTATCGTGGAACAAATGCAACGGTTGAAAATATCCGTGTCGTGTCATCTGTGCCTTGTCGGGTGGAGTTTTTGAGCATACGAACCGGCAGGATCGTTGCTGTGGATGCCAACGGGGATGGGGACTTTGAGGACGCCGGGGATGTGCTGAACCAAGACATGGATGCCGACACCTATCCGGATTTCTACTTTGACCGGACTCACAACGTGGAACCCCTTGAGCTACTTGTTTTTCCTGCTGCTCAGGACTTGGGAGCGGCGGATAAAATCGAACTGAATCTTTACATCAAGGGCGAAGGTTCATGGCAACACCAGGGAACCGACATCCTGTTGCTACGGTAGTGGCTGAGGACTTGTTTCGGTCAAGGCACGCGCAACAAGATACGGATCGGATTTGCAGAACGCGCCCAGATCCTGGACGCACTGTCCTTGCCTTATGAAATAGCCTTTTTGTGCACGTTCCTTGATATCGGGAGAAAGGCGGGAGAGCACTGTATAGACCTCCGGTATCGGTAACTTGTTGTTGATGGACAACTGAACGGCAAGATGCTTCGGCCGTTGCAGACTCCAAAGTCTCAATGTGTTCGCGATGAAGGAATTCGCAGTTCCTAACTCACGGGTCCCCGCATCAAAGATTATCTTGTAGCTTTTGGTGAAAGATGCGAGATCATCGGCGAGAAGTGACGGTGCCAGAAGCGCGAATGCCGTGGGGACGCTCTCTTGCGGATGCTTATCCAGATTTTCTTTGAGTGTCGACAAGCAGGCTAATAACGATTCCTCTTTGTACAGTACTGTATGACGCATCGGCCATCCCCCATGCTGATTCTGATCGATGATGGCAGCTTTCACACGATTAAGATAACTAGAAGGTGAGTTCGAAATACGGTACGCATAGTTCATAGCTGCTTCACTCACTTTTTGCTCCAGTTCCGCATCGCCCGATGTCGCCTTGTTAAATAATTGTTCAAAGCCCGGGTCAAAGGAGAACCAGTTCGATCGTCTCTCCGGGACGAAAGGATAAGGGTAGCAGACGGCAAAATACATGGCGTCTACGCCGTATTCCTTGAGTGGCACACTTTTTTCCAGAGACGGGGGCGATTTGGCGACATGAGTATAGAAACGGACTAAACTGTCAAGAAATGGATCATGGCTGGTTTTGAGGAGTCCATATTTGGCAATCAGCGCATCGACTTCCCCGTAATGCTGACAGACTATGGCGCAATAAACCTTAAATAATCCAATCACCCAGTTACGTGCGGCATCGGAGTGCGAAGCGCCCAGAGTCCAGAGGGCTTCCTGGGCTCTGGCGGGAAAATAAGCCACCTGGGTCACGACGGGACTGGCGGGGGGCGGGGACGCTTCCATGAACGACCCGATGATTGCGTCCAACTGAACATCTGCGTCGTTGTGAGCTTTAGGCGGAAGATCGAGGAAGTCATCCGGCTTGATGTTCCATCTCTTTAGCAGCATGTTCCAAATGCTGGGGCTTTCATCGTGAAGAATGCATCCAATCATTCGTGTGTTGGGAATGTCTTTAACGTTGAGCAATATGTTCTCGGAACCCCGACGGACTGTTACCTGCACGGCTGATTTGTTTGTGAAGTAATTCAGGTATTGCTTGAATTCAAAGAGAGAACGAATACGTATCCCGTCAAACGCCAGTACCCGATCTCCAGGTCGGATTCCTCCTATCTGGGCAGGGGAGTTGTCCGTCACGCTAACGATCAGGACTGTATAGGGACCAGTATTGGAGACGCCGGACACGTTGAAGTAGGGTATTGCTTTCTCCTCGCCTTGAGCGACCGATAACGCCAAAAACAAACCAATCATAAACATCAGGAAACCGAATTTCTTATGCATTGATAACCTTTCTTAATTTGTCGCAACCGCTACCTCAGTATACTGCCGAGTGATTTCTTCAAGGCATTACGTTTATCTTCCGGCACAAAGTCTAACGCTGATCTGGCATACTGTCTTGCTTCTTTTTCGTGTCCGAGTTTGAACGCCGCCATTGCTTTTGCCTCCCAGGCTGGATAATACGCATCACACAGTTCCAATGCCTGCTCGGCCAGTCTTGCGGCTCGTAGAACAGCGGTTGTGTCTCCCTCGCAAAGTGTGAAAGCCAGAAGTGACATGGCTTCGAAGTCCTGGGGCTGAGTTCGCCACGCTAATTCTCGAAACATCAGGCGTTTTCCGAAAGCCAGGTTGCCACACTCCCTTGCTTGACACATCAGGATAAACCCGGTCCTGGGGTGTTTGTCGGCAAATGCCAGTTTTGCCAGTGTTGTTTCATCGGCGGTGTTGACCAATTTCTCCAGAGCGGTATCGGAACCCGTAGCGGCGTCTGTGAGGGGATAAAAGATGTAAAGGTTAAGATAGGATTCAATAGCAGTCTTTGTGTTTCCGCTCGTGACGGCGAGTTCTGCGGTCTTCCTTAACCCTTCAGCCAGTTCTTGTGTGCGCGGGTCGCGATGAGTGCGCCAATCATCATCAATCTGCATTTTCGAAGATTCCACTTCCAGCGATGTCAAGGAATGCTTTGCCGTAAAACTCAGCGGTGAATCCGGATATTTTTCTAGCATTGCTCTATAGGCTTTAATCGTTTTTTGTAGAATTGCGTATGCTGTGACCGAGTATTCCATTTTCAAATCTTTGGCCGTGCCCCACTTCATAACGTCCGTGTATTCATTTTCATCTTTTTGCGCCTCGATAAACGCCTGCCGAACCGTCGCGTCAAATTCTTTGAACTCCGGTGAGGCGTGCAAGGTATCCAATTCTGACTTCCACGTCCCGTCTGCTTCAGCGATCAATTTATCTTTCCCGAGACTCCCCTTTTTAATTACCGCCCGAAGGCGCTCAAGAATCAAACCCCGTGCTGGCTTGGCTGTGGATGCGGCTAGAAGCCGCTCACATTTCCGGTAATACCAGCGAAAGGCATCTTCCCCCGGATCCTCGAGTTTGCCCGTCTTTCCTTCCGTATTTATCTCATTGGCGGTTTCCACAAACAGGATACTCTCCATCCAATCCAAGGTTGCATCAAATACATCATAAGGGCACCACTCGTGCCCGCCTTTGAAAAATTGAACTTGCGTACGGCACTGTTTCAAATTCCGGCGGATATTTTGGCTCTCGGGGAGGTTCCCGTCATTATCACCGAAGGTAGCTGCTACAAGGATTTTAGCCGGAAACTTTTGATAGGGGTCGAAATCGGGCTCGAATTGATAGGCAAAACCTGCTGCTTGACAGATAATACCAGCAAAGCCAGGTCGCATCGTGGCGTAGACGCTGGAGCAACGCGCTCCGCCGGACATGCCGGTGGCGAATTTGGCGCCTTTGGCAATCCGAACTCGCTCAATCACATCATCATGGGCAGCCAGAAAATTGCGAAGCCAGTCCGGAGAGCCATTGCGCGATTCCTGTAGCATCACGACAATCCACTCGTCACGTTTCAGATGCTGATCGAAACTTCCCATGCCCGCATTACCTCCAGGCGACGAGATAAAGAGACAAGGATACCGATAATCAGCGTTGGTATAGTAACCTTTGGGAATATAAAGATTGTAATGGTAACCGTCGACTTTTGTGGATTTGAGGGGGTTCTCAGCCCCTTTAGATGCCTGGCTGAAAATGCCCTTGTTCTCCTTTGGATCACGCACATTACATTCGATCATCGTCATGCCATCCTCGGTGAGATTGGCATCGATTGGGGTGGTATCGGCCCAGACTTTGCTGCTGATCGCGAACATCAAGATGCTCGCGCCTATCTGAATCTTGCTCGCTTGTAGCAACTTCATGAATTTCATTGTCCTTTTGTTGGATGACATGTCAAGTGAATTAATCAATATTCGGCAAGAGCGGCCTATAAAATAAGTCCGAATTGTTTTCTCATCTTTCTCCGTGTATGAGGGTTTGATGTCTCACCGTCTGCCCGCCTTCTTCGCCCGCCGATTTCATTATTCATGTTCACTGCGTCGCCGCACGTTCCGACAGGAACGTCCGCGCGGGCACTGTGCGTGATGGTAGCGACGCTGAACCGGTTTAGTTTTGCCGCCGGCCAGCAACTGGATTATTCATTGAGGAAAATGTTGCTGGCTTGACGCGGGCATGAAGGTAGCGATAATAGCGTTTTTTGTTCATCTCTTTGCCGGTGGTTGGGTTGATATGATAAATGTTGAAAATGTGACGCAAAAGTTTGGATCTGTGACAGCGCTGGAGGGGCTTTCTTTCCAGATTGAGCGGGGTGAGTCCATTGCGCTTGTAGGTTCCAGCGGGGCCGGCAAGACGACATTGCTTCGCATTTTATCCACCTACATGGCCCCGACTTCAGGCAAAACACTGATTGCCGGCCATGATGGGGTCACCGATTCCTTGTGTGTCCGGCGTTTGGTTGGATATCTCCCTGAGAAGGACGCCATTTACCCGGAGATGCGTGTCATGGAGTATCTCATGTTCCGGGCTAGATTGCGTGGACTTTACGGGCGCACGCGTGTCAAACGCCTAAGGGAAATGGTCGGGCGTTGCGGGTTGGCTGGCTTGGAGAGGGCGCTGATCGGCAATCTTTCAAAAGGGGAGACCCGCCGGGTTTTGCTTGCTGACAGTCTGGCCGGTGAACCGGAGGTCGTTTTGCTTGATGAGCCAACGCTTGGACTGGATCCGATGAATGTCGACCGGATTCACGCACTGCTGGCCCCATTAACAGGGGAGCGGACGATGATTTTTTCCACCCATGACATGGCGGAGGCCGAACAACTCGGTTCCCGTATAATGATTTTGAACAAGGGGAAATTGGCCGCCTTTGCATCTCCGGCTGAACTGTATTCACGGTACGGGGTCCGCACGCTGGCCGAGGTGGTCAAGGCAGCCTCACTGGGAGGTTGCCACTGATGAATGCGATCAGGATTCTTTGTCGTCGTGACCTGCGAGCCGGGTTGTCGCTTCCCGCGTTTTTTATCATGGGGGCTGGGTACCTTCTGGTGACAGGAATTGTGTTTTGGGTATTTGCCGTGACGATGGGCGGTCGCGGATTGCTGACAACAGAAATCACCTTCAACGGGATGTTGTTCTGGATGGCATTTTTAGTCCTGGCCGCGGCGGTGTCGGTAAAACTACTCGGGGATGAACAGGAACGGGGCACACTCGAACTCCTGTTAACGGCTCCTGTGAGTGAGGTCGAGGTGGTGGTCGCCAAAGCCGGGGCGGGATTTGTGTTGATACTGCTTCTCGCCCTGCCGTCGGTCATTTATCCCTGGATTCTGAAAGCGCTTTATCCCGGGTGGCGCGGGGTGGATGGCGGGATGTGGCTGTCGGGCATTTTGATTCTCGTGCTGCTGACGGGGTTGATGACCTTGACCGGTATGTTCTGGTCCCTGTTTTTCCGCAGGCAGACTTCCGCCATTGTCGCGACTTTTCTGACCGGCGCGATGCTTGTATTCCGGGGCTCATTCCGAAGTTGGATCGGGGGCGGAGACGATTCCACGGCGGCGGGCTTGATCGCCGTCGCCTCGCATATTTCCAGTTTTTCAACGGGAATGCTGGATAGTCGTTCTCTTGTTTTTTACCTGAGCAGCATGGCGATGCTTCTGTTTGTGAACGTCCGGTTATTGCAGTGGATGCGCTATCGGCGCACCTCAGGCGGACTTAATGTGGCCGTTTCCTTTCTGTTGGTGATGCTGCTGGGTGGCCTGATGAATTATCTGGCCGCGCTGCATCCGGTCCGGATGGATGTCAGTGCCGCGGGTAATAGTGCGTTGCCAGCCGAGGTGGTGAAAACCTTGAATTATGTCAAAACGCCGGTGCAAATTATTCTTCTAGCCCCGGTGGGCGATCCGCAGTCCATCATGGCACGGCGGGTTGTTGAGAAGTATCAGTTCGTGCACTCCTTGGTTCATGTTGAAATGGTGGATCAGTCCACCGAGCTGAGCCGGACGCGCGAGCTGGCGGAAAAATACAAAATCCGGCAGCCCAATGTTCTGATTGTGAGCTGTGGGGCCCGCAGCAAGGTTCTGACGATTAAGGGGCTGGAACGGACTTCATCTGGCGATGCGAGGCCCGATCCGCGTGGCGCCACCCCGGGGGCGGCACTGGAGGCCGAACTGATATTAGCCTTGCGGTCGGTTGTTCAGGAAAAGATGCCTGTTGCCTATTTTCTAACCGGTCACGATGAGCGCAGTGTGACTGATTTTTCGAACTATAACGGCTATTCCGAAATTGCGGGTATCGTTCGCGATCGACATGCGGAAGTGCATCCGTTGCTGCTGGGGGCGGCAGGGGCGGTGCCGAATGATTGTGCGGCGCTTGTGATTGCCGGTCCGGCCCGACGTTTGGCGGATTGGGAGGTGGGGAAAATAAGGGACTATCTGGCGAGAAGCGGACGTTTGATGGTGTTGCTTGATTTTGGAACCCGAAGCGGACTGGAATCACTGCTTGAGGAATGGGGTATCCGGCTTGGGGAGGACCGTATTCTGGATTCAAAAAGTGCCTCCTTTTTGAGTCCCAGTCATGGCCGCTCGCCAACTTTGGGGCTGGGTGAAGTTCCAGTTATCCAGTATGGCCGGCATCCAATCACCGACGGGCTTGACGGCCTGGTGACATCCTTTTTCATGCCCCGTTCAGTGGAGCCGCGATTCACGGACACCCAGCGCGGCAGTCTTAATGACAAGGCGGATCGTCCCCGTGTGATTGAGTTGGCGTTTAGTTCCACGAAAAGCTGGGCCGAAGTGGATCGCGAACAGAGTCCGCCTCAATTCAATGAGGGGTATGATCGGTTGGGTCCCTTGCCACTGGCTGTGTGCGTGGAGAAAGGTTTGTCATCCGGACTAGCCATGGATATCAAGCCGGTCAGACTGGTGGTGTTTGGGGATTCCCAGTTTGCGGCCAACGGATGTCTTGCAGGAGGGAACGAGGCCTTTTTTATCAATGCCCTGGAATGGCTTCAAGAGCGGGGAGGGGTTGCGGCCGGGATCACGGAGTCGGTAGGTATTTATGATTTAAGGATTGAAGCGAATGACCGGCTGATCGCGTTTTTTCTGATTGTGGTGTCCATGCCGCTGCTCTTGTCGGGAGCGGGCTTGTTTGTCGCCTTGACGCGGCGGGATCGTCGCTCTCCACTTTCCTCCTTCCGGAAGGAGACTGCCCGGAAATGAGTTGGAAACCCACAATATGGCTTTTTATTTTGGTTGTTGTAACCGGTTTTTTCGTTTTGGTTTCCGTGCGAAAATCCGATTCACCTTCGCGGGCTTTGCCTTCGGATGTTCCGCTATTGCATTTCAATCCCGAGGCCATAACCCGGCTTGCCCTCACGGTCGGGGAAATCTCAATTGAATGTGTCCGGCGTGAAGGACAGTGGTTTTTAAGCCGGCCTATGGAAGCCCGGGCAGATGAAGCCCGGATCAGGCGTATTATTGAAGCCTTGGCCAATAGCCGTATCCGGGAAAGCCTTAGCCCTGAGCGCCTTGTCCAGCGCCGCTTGACAGCGGCCAGTTTCGGGCTCGAGGTTCCGCGCGTTCGGCTATCGGTCGGAAATGAAATGCGGGTTGATGAAATTCTATTCGGAGATGAGTCGCCACTGGGGGATCTGGTCTATCTCCGGTTTAAAGAAGGTTCGGATGTTTTGGGAGCGACTTGCAAGTTTTCTGACATTCTACCTATTGACTTCGACAGCATCAGGGATCGCTCAGTATTTCCAGCCAGCCTCAAGCGTGTGATTCGTCTGGAATTGAAATATCCTGGTGTATTCCTGCAGTTGGCGCTTCGGGATGGGCAGTGGCGTATCCAGCAGCCCATGGATGCCAGAGCCGATAACCTGCAAGTTGAACAATTGCTCCAGTCGCTTATGGCTTTAAAAATCGTTTCTTTTGGCGCCGCTGAGGCCCCCTCTGACCCGGCCGTCTATGGCTTATCCATTGATGAGGCCGTGATGCAGATTAGTCTAACGTCTGAAGGGGGGCGGGCACCCTTGGTGTTGACTGTGGGGAAGGTCCGGCAGGATTTACCGGCTCTCATATATGCCAAGGTCAGCGATGTGGCCTCCATCTGCTCCATTAACCGGGAGGTTCTGGCGTTGCAGTCAGTCAAAGCCGAGTCGTTGCGGGATCGCCGATTGTGTAATGCCGATCCTGCGGCGATCGTTTCCATCATGCTGCGGGAGGGGGATTCGAAACTGGTATTGGAAAAGAATACAGAGACCGGGTGGGTGATTCTAGAACCTTTCCGGTTTAAGGCGGATGCTCAGGCGGTGGGTGGACTTATAAGGGCCATTTGCAGTCTGAAAAGCACTGAAACTTCGGGCGCAGGCGCTACCAATACGCCGGGAGGCGCCTTTTCCGCGCTGCCATGTCGACTTGCCGTGTCGACAGTTTTGCCGTCAATGATGGCCACCAATCAACCCCAGCTGTCGGCGCTTGATGGAACGAGTTGGAGTTATCGGTTTTCCGTGCCGGTCCTGAGCGAATCCAATAGTCTGGTCTATTGTGAGGAAGGCAAGAGCATCACGGAAATTCAACCTCAGGAGTTAAGGAGGGTCTGGCCCAAGTCCCCGCAAGGACTTTCGCTTGGTGATCCACGCCCTTACATGGATTGCCGGATGTTGGAAATGGCCTCCGACCAGGTGCGGCGAATCACATTGACCCGGAATGGTCGCGAAGAAACCGTGACGGTTGGGAATGACGGCGTCTGGCTTGCGGACTCTCCCCCGGATGGCCAGATTGTCAAAGGGGCCATTCCGGCCTTGTTGAACCTGGCTTCCTCCCTCAGGGGGGAACGAATTGAAAGCATGAATGCAACAAATCTCCTGGTGTATGGAATTGACGAGTCATCAACACGTGTCACCTTCGGCCTGACCGGGACGAGTGGCATCCAAAAGACGGTACTCATTGGCGGAGCCTGTGGAACGAACGGGGTATATACGATGATTCAGGGGCAGGATGTGGTCTTTGTGATAAAGAAGGAGATGGCGCAGGCCCTGTCGCGTCCCCTGGTTGAATCGCGTTGAGATGGAGACCCCCGGCTTTACGTATGAATACTTTTTCTCTCAGATTAAAACGGCTTGCATGGCTTAGCCATGTGCTGGCGTATAGTCTGGGCGGCGGGTTGGCGATGGTTCTCGGGTTGGCCGCAATCGGTTTTCCTGATTTTTTAACCCGTTGGATACTGGCTGGCGCAAATAGCGGTGACTATTTTATCCAGGCACACAAGGTTTATCTGGATCTGGCGGGCGGGTTGATTGCCCGGGATGTCAGCGTGTTTCGCAAAGGGCTTCCCGGTCCCCCTTTTCTTGAAGCCCGTGAATGTCGCGTACTCTACCACTTATTTGAGCGCCCAAAGGCGGGTCACGAACGCATTAAAGAGGTGCGGGTGTATGATGGAGTGCTTCGTCCATTATGGAGTAAAACCAGTTTTGGGCCCGGAAAGATGGCGGGGTTGCGTGCTGGTTTCGCATCTGAAAAACACGCCTATGGTGCGGCAAAACATGTTGATTTGGATGTTGCACTATACAATTTTGACGTATTGGGCACCTGGGTGGAGCAGGTTAAGACGACGGTGCAGGTTAATGATGTTGGGGTCTATCTGTCACGACTATCAGGAAAAATCGGACGGGAGTTGCATTCCGGCGCCATCGACGGGACGCTGGCGTGGCGGTATGACGGAAAATTGACCGGCCGGTTGTCATCCTCATTTGATCCGCGTGCGTTGATACCGACCTGCAAGTTTTATTTTCCGGACGCAGTAGGTGTGCTGGATCAGTTCTCTTTTCCAGCCACTCCGCCCAGGTTGGATCTCACTTTTGAAGCCGTGACTCAGCCCGCGCTTTCGGTCCTCGCCAAGGGCCGGATTCAAGCCGCTAATTATGCCTATCGTGGAGCCGTCATAGGCTTTGCCAGTATGAATGTTGAGGTGATCGTTGGTAACGGCACCAACCGGATGAGACTGGATCCTTTCACTATGACCATGGGGGGGCGCCATGTGAGAGGCCAGGTTGATTTTGATTTGATCTCCGGAATTGCAGAGTTTCAGGCCAGTTCCGAAGTTAATTTGGCGGCGATTCTCCGCCTCGCCGGTCTTAAGGAAGCTTTGATGGAGCCTTGGGTTTTTGAAGAGGGTTCACGACTTGTGGCGAAGGGGCGGGTCGGTTATACGCATCCTGAAATTTCGGAAGTTGAGGCACGGGTTGAGGGAACTAAGATCGGCTACAAGGGCATTTCATTCAGCAATTATTCTTTCGCCTATCAAAATCGCGGACTCACTCATACGTTTTCTGATATTCGGGGGAATATGGGGGGCGGCTTTGCCGGCGGTTCAGCGGTGTTGACGACCGATAAGACTGGGGCACATTGGGTGGCGGATGTCAAAGCTGAGATTATCAATGCCGATGCGGACGAATTCCTGAAATTGGTCAGTACCAACCTCGGTTGGCGCATGGGAGGTAAAATTTTCGGAAACCTCGAGGTGGATGGAATAGGGGCAAACCTCGCGGGACAGGGGCAGTTCACCATCCGGGATGCCCGTATTTTCAGAAGTCCCCTGGGCACCGGTTTGTTGGAGAAATTGGGCATCCCGGCACGGGATCTGGATTTGCCGGATATTCCTGCCGAAGCCCGCTTCTCTTTTAACCTTCACCAGAATAAAATCGTAAGTCAGGATTTGATTTTTGAGGCTGGTAATTTCGGCCTTGCGGCGAAAGGAAGTTACGGGCTGGATGGTTCCCTGGACTGGATTATCAAGCCAGGGTTGACAAAGAAAAATAATGCCATCGGACGGACGGTGTTCTCATGGATCCCGCCCTCGCGGCAGGGAGGCTATGCCTTGACCGGAACGATCGGGAAGCCGGAGTGGCGCCCCATTTCAAATCAATAATTTTGAAACAGAAATAATCGTTTCACGCGAATGCATGAAAAATACAAAGATGAAAAAAACTCGAACGATTTATATAAAAACCTATGGCTGTCAGATGAATGAGCGTGACAGCGAGGCGATTGGGGCCTTGCTGGTCCGGCATGGTTATGAGTTAGCCCAGGACGAGCTGGCGGCGGACGTGATCCTGGTGAATACCTGCAGCATTCGCGGAAAAGCGGAGGACAAAGCCCTGGGTAAACTGCGCTTGATTGTCGCGGCAAAGCGGGAGCGTCCCGGTCTGCTTGTCGGCGCCGTGGGCTGTATGGTGCAACGTCTGGGGCCGGAAATACTCAAGAAAGTCAAGGGGTTGGATCTGGCGGTGGGAACACACCGGTTGGGCGTTTTGCCGGCCCTGATCGAGGCCGTGGCAGAAGGGCGGAGGCCGTTGGTGGATACCGGGGAGGCTGATCGGGAGGCCGAGGCGTTGGTCGGACATTTAAACGGCTCGCTCTCAGCGTATGTTAATATTCTTCTGGGGTGTGACCGGCATTGCGCCTATTGCATTGTTCCCACGGTAAGGGGCTCGGAGTGGAGTCGTCCGGCGGATAGTGTGCTTCGCGAAGTCCGGGCATTGGCGGAGCAGGGATGTCGTGAGATTATCCTGCTTGGCCAGAGTGTGATGTCCTACGGGAAGAAAAATCAGGTATGGGCTGAGACGTATCAGTCGGCAAGGGGCTTCATGGAGCCTTTGCCGCGTTTACTGGAAGCGGTGAGCCAGGTGCCCGGAATCCGGCGGATTCGTTTCACATCCGGGCATCCCACCGGTTGTAGCGCTGAAATTGCCCGGGCGATGGGGGAAATCCCCGGGGTGTGCGACCATCTCCATCTTCCTGTCCAATCCGGTTCTGACCGCATCTTGAAAAAAATGCGGCGCGGCTACACCGCGGAAGACTATCTCGCCGCCGTGCGCCGGCTGCGTGAATCTGTGCCCACGCTGGCGTTGACGTCTGATGTGATTGTCGGGTTTCCCGGCGAGACAGAAGAGGATTTTGAGGCCACGCGCCGGCTAATGGCCGCCGCCCAGTTTGATAATGCTTTTATTTTTAAATATTCACCCCGGGAGGGAACTCCGGCGGCAGAGTTGGAGGATGATATTTCGGCAGAAGAGAAACTGCGACGGAATCATGTTATTTTAGCGGATCAGGATGCTCTTGGTGAGGCGCTCAACCGGGCGGCTATTGGTAAGACCGTCGAGGTGCTTGTGGAAGGTCCAAGTCTGCGGAATAAAGCGCGCTGGGCCGGACGCTCAAGCACGAATAAAATTACCATTTTTGACCCTCGCGAAGGGGTGCAGGTTGGTGATATAGTCCATGTCTTTGTCGAGAGGGTTGGGGCTCAAACGTTGTACGGGACACTGAAAGAGGATAAATCGGTATGATGTCATTGGCAGAATTGTCGCTTTGGATCGGAGGCATCTATGTGGCTTTACATTTGCCGCTCGTGCTGGTGCCGCAAACGGTCCGTAAAATCTTGAAGGTGTTTCCACGTAATTTCCTGGTGGGTTCCGTTCTGGCGGCCATGGCTTTGGCATGGTCGGCAGTGGAGGTCAATGCCATGCCGCTTGGCAACTTTATCGGTGACTATAAGTGGCTGCTCTGGATCCTCGCTCCGGTTGTACTGGGCCTGATCATGGTGTTTATGAATGAGCTTCTCGCCCCGAGAGCCTTGGGGGGGCTGCTTCTACTGGTGGCCAATCCTGTGTTGAGCATTCAATGCCTTTCCGCCTCCCGGGCGACCTGGCTTATCGCAGGTTTGGCGTATATATGGGTGGTGGCCGGAACTCTGTTGGTGCTGTCACCCTATCGTTTCCGGCATGCGGTCGAAAAATATTGCTCAACCGATGTACGTTGCCGTGTGGCGGGCGCTTTGGGAGTGACGGTGGGCGGTATTTTGATTTTGTTGGGTTTAACGGTCTTTGCTCGCGTGACATGATGAATCACAATCCGGGTATTCCCGGAGAGGGGGATTTATGGAAAAGATCAGTGAGTTGGCAACACCAATGGAGATTCTTGTAGAGGCACTGAAGCGGGAGAAAGCGGCTTATGATTTTTATGCGTCGGTGCGGGATCATATCAAAACGCCGCTGGTTCGTGATCTCGCAGAGTTGTTGTGTGAAGAAGAGCGGCGACATGTCAAATTGATCGAAAAGCAGATCACTAAATTACATCTAGGGTAGAAGAACCCACCCCCCAGCCCCTTCAAAATATTTCAGCGTGAATTCGAAAAAATTAATCATTTTTGATCTGGATGGAACCCTTGTGGATTCCTGCAGGGATCTGGCAACGGCCGTCAACCTGATGCGAGCCCATTATAATCTTCCCGCGCTGGCTTTGGAGGATATAAGAGGCTATGTGGGCAACGGCGTGCGAATGTTGGTGACCCGGGCGTTGCAGGGAACCACGGTTGATGTGAATGAAGCCTTGCAGGTTCAAATCCCGCTTTACCGGGCGCATGCGGTTGATCAAACCACCCTGTATCCCGGGGTTTTGGAATGCCTCAAACAGTTGCGTGAGCGGGGTGATATTCTGGCGGTTGCCACAAATAAGCCGGCCGAATCCTGCGATATTATTTTGAAACATCTGGGGATTTATGACTGGTTTATTTCTGTGTTGGCGGCGGACCGTTTTCCGGTCTTAAAGCCGGCGCCCGATATGATTACCCACATCATGACACTTGCCGGTGTGACGCCGGAAAATACCTGGGTGGTGGGTGATAATTACACCGATCTGGAGGCCGCCC
>Ga0194056_10000396_pt1 | contig 23499 bp, 16 predicted proteins | sample SepL4413m_MetaG_FD_155458 | JGI IMG/M metagenome (GOLD analysis project Ga0194056, IMG submission 155458) | Anoxic zone freshwater microbial communities from boreal shield lake in IISD Experimental Lakes Area, Ontario, Canada - Sep2016-L442-13m | ecosystem: Environmental > Aquatic > Freshwater... | reverse complement strand
ACCGTAAGTGGGCAACTAGAAGGTGAATTAGCGGCTATGGCTTTCAGTGATATTTATACTTTCGGCCCCACTTTCCGTGCCGAGAATTCCAATACCACCCGTCACCTGGCCGAATTCTGGATGATTGAACCCGAAGTGGCATTCAATGACCTGGAAGATAATATGAACCTTGCTGAAGCGTTCATTAAGTATGTGATTAAACATGCAATGGAAAATAACAAAGAAGATCTGGAATTTTTAGCGCAGCGTTTAGAAGAAGAAGAAAAACAAAAGCCACTAACCGAAAGGGGTGAACTGGGTTTGATAGACAAATTAAATTTTGTGGTGAATAATGATTTTGAGAGATTGACTTACACAGAAGCCATTGAAATTTTAAGAGAGAGTAATCACAATAAGAAAAAGAAGTTTCAATACCTTATAGATAAATGGGGGGTTGATTTGCAGAGTGAACATGAGAGGTATCTGGTGGAAAAACATTTTAAAAAACCGGTGATCCTTACCGATTATCCTGCAGAGATCAAAGCTTTTTACATGCGCCAGAATGATAACTGCGAGCCGGGTCGTAAAACCGTTGCAGCAATGGATATATTAGCTCCCGGCATAGGTGAAATTGTAGGCGGATCACAGAGAGAAGAGCGCATGGATAAATTATTGACCCGTATGGAAGAAATGCATATTCCTGCAGAAGAATTATGGTGGTATTTGGATACCAGAAAATTTGGTGCCTGTCCGCATGCAGGTTTTGGCTTAGGCTTCGAACGCCTGGTACAATTTGTAACCGGCATGGGAAATATCAGAGATGTAATTCCTTTTCCAAGATATCCGAAGAGTGCGGAGTTTTAATGTTGACCTTTTAAATTGTTATAGACCGAAGTTTTTGAAGCTTCGGTTTTTTTATGCTGTTTTTTTGTCTTGCGTTGAAATGAACGGTTACTTTTGTTTTCTATTCAACCATCTCAATGAACCGCATCGACCGCCTTTCTGCAATACTGATTCAACTGCAATCCAAGCGTGTGATAAAGGCACAGGAAATTGCCGATACCTTTCATTTAAGTTTACGTACTGTATACCGCGATATTAAAGCACTTGACGAAGCTGGTGTACCAATTATTGGTGAAGCAGGAATAGGATACAGTATTATGGAAGGCTATCGTTTGCCACCGGTAATGTTTACCAAAGAAGAGGCCACCGCTTTTTTAACCGCCGAAAAATTAGTGGCCAAATTAACCGACGCATCCACCAAAAAAAATTACGGCACAGCCATGTTAAAAGTAAAGGCCGTATTACGACTTACCGAAAAAGATTATCTGGAAAATATGGAGCAACATATTGAAGTAATACCCAATCGCTACGTTCCTAAAAAAACTGATACTGCCAATAACCTGCAACAGGTATTACAATCTATCGCAGATAAAAATGTTTTGCGGCTCGATTATTTTGCCAATCACAACCAGCAAAAAAGCCTTCGGGATGTGGAACCGGTGGGCATTTATTATTTGGGAGAACATTGGTATATGGTCGGGTATTGCAGGCTGCGGAAAGATTACCGCACTTTTAAATTCAGCAGTATTAGCAAGCTTACTGTTACTAACGAATATTTTAAACAACAGCATCCTGCATTAAAAAGTTTTTTACATAAAGAATCGAAAGAGAAAAATTTACAAACAGTGGTGTTATTGATTGATAAAAGTATCATACCCTATTTTGGTGATCAGAAATATTACAATGGCTTTGTGTCTGAAAAAGATGTGGGCCAAACTATTCAAATGACTTTTCTTTCTGCTTCTTTGAATGGATTTGCAAGATGGTACCTGCTTTTTGGGGATCATGCTGATATTATTAGTCCGAAAGAATTAAAGGATTTGGTGAAACAAGCGATTGTTGCTATTGATAAAAGACTGAGTTAGTCGGAATTAATATCTCCCGCAGATTTCGCTGATTTCGCAGAAAAATAGCTAAGAGTGGAAAAGAGAAAAAGAGTACAAGGAGAAATACTTTTTGCTCTTTTTCCTCCTTTTCTCTTTGTTCTCTTAGCTAAAAACTTTGTGCTGTTTATATTTCATCTGCGGGAGAATTTTTTTTATCCGTGTAAATCTGTGCAATCCGTGGTAAAAACCTTTGTGTAACTCTGTGTTAACCTTTGTGTCCTTTGTGGTTTTATTACATTTCATTTGCGAGAGAATTTTTTTTATCCGTGTAAATCTGTGCAATCCGTGGTAAAAACCTTTGTGTAACTCTGTGTTAACCTTTGTGTCCTTTGTGGTTTTATTGCATTTCATTTGCGGGAGAATTTTTTTTATCCGTGTAAATCTGTGCAATCCGTGGCAAAAACCTTTGTGTAACTCTGTGTTAGCCTTTGTGTCCTTTGTGGTTTTATTGCATTTCATCTGCGGGAGAATTTTTTTTATCCGTGTAAATCTGTGCAATCCGTGGCAAAAACCTTTGTGTAACTCTGTGTTAATCTTTGTGTCCTTTGTGGTTTTATTGCATTTCATCTGCGGGAGAATTTTTTTTTATCCGTGTAAATCTGTGCAATCCGTGGCAAAAACCTTTGTGTAACTCTGTGTTAACCTTTGTGTCCTTTGTGGTTTTATTGCATTTCATCTGCGGGAGAATTATTTTTTATCACTGCTGACATAAGGCTGTCACAACCGCGTCTTTTCTTTGGGTATAAACTAAAATTTATACCATGTCACCAATCACCGCCTTTCAACAAGAACTGGAAAGAGAAGCCTTAACTACAAGAAAAATGCTTTCCATTATCCCCACCGAAAAATTTGGCTGGAAACCACACGAAAAAAGTATGACTATAAAAGTGCTGGCCACACATATTGCCGACATCTTTACCTGGTTTGGTATGGTAATCAATACCAGCGAACTGGACTTTGCTAAAAACCCTTATCAGACAGAAGATGTGAACAGCACTCCGGAATTAGTGGCCCTTTTTGAAAAAAATTTGCTGCAGGGCAGAGCGGCATTAGCTAACGGTAAAGACGAGCAGCTGACCGATATCTGGGTCATGCGCAATGGCGAAGCCATTTGGGTGAATGATAATAAACACGATGTGTTTAGAATGTGCTTTGCACAAATCATTCATCACCGGGCACAACTGGGTGTATTTCTTCGATTATTAAATATTCCTATTCCCGGCAGTTACGGACCCAGCGCCGATGAAATGGGATTGTAAATAAGTATCACCTTAAATATTTAAAACCGAAGCTTTGCCGCTTCGGTTTATTGTGTTGTAAATCTTAAAAATACCTGCACTTATACATTCAAAAAGCAGTGATATACAGCAATGCAAAAATTATTGGGTTGCTTTTTTTATATTTATAGCCGAATGCTGCATGAATATAAAACCAAACCTATGCTGAAATTGCTTTGTAAAAAATTTTTATGGTGTCCTGTTTTATTAATAAGCTGTACTTTATTATTCTCTTATACTTCGCTTTCGCAAAATACTCAAACCATTATTTACACAGTAAAAGATGGGTTACCATCCAATGCTTTATACCGTACCATTATTGATAAAAATGGGTTTTTATGGATAGCTACAGAAATTGGCCTTAGCCGCTTTGATGGAAAAAAATTCAGGAACTACAGCACTACCGATGGCCTTACCGATAATGAAATAACCGATTTGTTTACCGATAGCAGCGGTGTAGTATGGGTAATCCCTTTCCGTCGCTCTCCCTGTTTTTATAATCCAACAACCGATAAATTTGAAAATGATGAAAGTAATCCCGAGCTGGCCAAAATAGAACTGGGCACTTCTAACAGGCCGCATGTATTGCAGTTTAGTGGTGTGGCATTTAGTAATGGGAACAGAAAAATGTTTCTTTATACCAATAACGAAACAAAGATTTTTTTAAAAGACTATAGTTTTTATGCCCGAACACCATTAAAAATTACAGAATATAAAAAAGGAAGGTTTTTAATTTTTGCAGAAGACAGTATCCGGGATTTTACCAATGGAAAAATTGAAGGCAGGCTGGCGGTAAACCAACGGGCCATCAGCTGCGAATCGATGGATAATAATGTTTACATTGCTACAACTAGCTCAATACTTACATATCGTTTTAATAGTAATGGTATGGTGCAGTTAATTGCTGAAAAAACATTTCCATTTAAGCTGCGTATATTTTGCAAAACAGGAAAACGTTTTGCCATAACATCTGTTAGCGGTACTACTTACTTATTAGACAAAAACGCTCTTGAACTTTCCGCTATTGTTTCTGCTGCCGAAGGTTTACCTGTGCGAAATATACAGGAAGATAAAGACGATAATATATGGCTTTCCACCATGGACAGGGGGCTGGTAAAAGTGCAGCAAAAGAGAATTTCGTCAGTAGAAAATCCCGAGTTAAAGCAAAACTTTAATGCCATTATTAAAACCAAAAAAATTATTGCCGGTAATAATTACGGTGAGTTAATTATATATGATGGCTTGTATGTAAAAAAGTTGATGTTGAACAAAGATAAAAATACAGATGCCTGGGTACGTAAAATAATTAACACTAATTATGGGCTTTATGTGGCTTCGCAATCCGGTTCTTTTTTGATCAATGAAAAAACATTGGTGGTAGAAAAGGCATTTCGTGGCTGGGAAAGCCGCAGTACTAAAGCAGCACTGCTTATTAACGATTCTATTATGTTGATGGGCGGGCATGCATATGCATTCAGTTATAATTTAAAAACAAAAAAAGTAACTGACAGCATAGCAAAAAGAGTGGTAAGCTTTGGCTCCGACTTATCCGGCAATATTTATATTGGCAGCAACGAAGGATTGTTTTTATGGACCCCAAAAAAATTAATTGCTGTAGGCGAAAAGCATAAAGGTTTTTCTTATAAGATAAATACCATTGCCTGCAGCCCGGATAATTTAATGTGGATAGGATTAGGTACCGATACACTGATGCTGATGAAAGAAAATAAATGGATCGCATCGATTGCTTTAGGGGATATTATTCCAGGTAATGTATGCAAGGCCCTGTACAGCAATAAAGCCGGAGAACTTTGGTTGGGTACCAATAAGGGATTAAACAGAATAAATTACACTTACACCGCCAATCAGTTTACTTATTACAATACTTACTTTGGCACAGCCGATGGTTTAATTGGCGAGCAGGTGAATGATATTACCATACAGGACAGTACAGTGTATGTGGCCACCAATGAGGGCATCAGTTATTTACCTTCCCGTATCAGGTTACCTGTATCAAATATTGTAACATTTATTTCCGGTATTGCAATCAACAGTAAGCCGGGAGAATTAAAAGAATCCTATGCATTAGGATATGATGAGAACAATATTACCATCAATTTTTCAGGGGTTGATCTTACCGGGTTTATTCCTTTTTTTGAATACAGTGTTAACGATGGTAAATGGGAGCGTACTGAAAAAATTGAATTAAAAAAATTACCTTCCGGTAATTATAAAATAAAAATACGGGCTATTCGCCGTGATGGCAAGCCCAGCCCCAATGAAGCTGTGGTGCGGTTTGAAATTAGTACCCCATTTTGGGAAAGTACTTTTTTCAGAATATTTATGGTGGCATTAATGCTGGCGGCATTAATGTATGTGCAGCAACTACGGAATAAAAGAAAACAAAATGAAGTATTACAAAAAATACTTACCGAAAAAAGGATTACCGAGTTAGAAATGCAGGCATTAAAGGCACAGATAAATCCGCATTTTATATTCAACTGCCTTAATAGTATTAAAGGATTTATTTACGACAGAGATTATGCACAGGCAGATAAGTACCTGGATAAATTTGCTGAGCTGATGCGCAGTACTATTGATAATTCTGATGCCGCTATTATTTCTGTAAAAGATGAAATCAACTACCTGGATAATTACCTGCAGTTAGAAACACTTCGGTTTGAGGATAAGTTTAATTATAAAATAAGTACCTCCATTTCTGTTGATATAGAAAAAGTTTTTGTGCCCGCTATGTTACTGCAACCTTATGTAGAAAATGCTATACGGCACGGCATACGGTTTTTAAAAAACATAAAAGGCGAAATTAATATTAGCACCACAAATGAAAATAATTTTTTAGTTTGTGTAATTGATGATAATGGAATTGGCAGAGAAAAGGCTTCGGAACTAAAAAGCAAAATGCATATTGAATACCAGAGTAAGGGTATGAATATTTCTAAACGAAGGGCTGAGCTGTATAATATAGAACAGGAGATAATTGATAAAAAAGATAATACCGGTAATGCTGTCGGTACCACTATTATTGTAAAAATTCCATTAGACATTAAACCATGATTAGCTGCATAATTATTGACGATGAAGCAAAGAATATAAAGCTGCTGCAAAAAATGCTGGAGCTGCATTGTCCCGAAGTAAAAATTATGGTAACCGAAACTGATGCAAAAAATGGCTTGCAGCTTATAAATGAGGTGCAACCGCAATTGGTTTTTTTAGATATTGAAATGCCTCATCTGAATGGATTTGACTTGCTTAAAAAATTAGAGCCGGTTAATTTTGAAGTGATCTTTGTAACTGCATTCAGTCATTATGCTGTGGAAGCTTTTGAACACCGGGTTACGGGCTATATTACCAAACCTGTAAATACTGATAAATTAATTGCGGCGGTAAATACTGCTGCAAAACGAATTGAAGCAAAAAATATAAATAAAAACTTATTTTCTTTATTAGAGCAGAGTACACAGAAAGCTGAGCCGGAAAAAATTCCGCTTTCTACCAGCAATGGTTTAATATTTGTAAAGCTTAGTGATATTATGTACTGCGAAAGCAGTGGCAACTATACCAACTTTTATTTGTTCGATGATAAAAAAATTATGGTAAGCCGCCAGTTAGGCGAGTATGAAAAGCTGTTGCCCGACACAAACTTCATCCGCATACATGATAAATACATCATCAACCTTACTTACATCAAAGAATACATTAAGGGTAGTGGTGGCGATGTGGTATTGGAAAATGGTAAAGAATTGCCTGTTGCCACACGCCGTAAAGAAGAATTTCTTTCCCGCTTTGAAAAATGGATCAAGCGGAAAAACTAATTATAACCACGCTTATACAATATCAAGGCACATCTATACAATCTGATAAAAAGCCCTGTAGTTTCTTTTAATCTTTATGATGCAAAAATTGCTTCAATGAAGAAACTACCACTACTGCTGCTGTTAACATGCTTTGCATGCACTGCCGCACTCAGCCAGATCAGCCAGATAAAAATTGTGAGCTTTCAGGTAAAAAATACTTTGCCTGCAAAAATCGATGATTGGGTAAGCGTGCCGGCTGCCCTTATACTTACGGCTCAAAAATCGCCAACTGTGCAATTAAAGGAGCCTAAACTGGTAATACAAATTAAAAGTAATGGTGCAGTTATCTGTGGTAACAGTCCGGGTACAGCAAACCCCATGAGCTCTTTTGATGTAAAAACATTTACTACAAATGAACTCACCGGAATGATGAGTAATTGTACTGCTTTAAAAGAAGGCAGCTATCAGCTTTGTGTGCAATTTTACAACCAGGACCGAATTGCCATCAGTAACGAAGTATGCAAAGAATTTAAAGTAGAAAGCCCAAAAGCAGAAGACTATGCACCACCAACATTGATCACACCGGAAAACGGAAAAACCTATACGGAAGCAGAAATAAAGCGTCCTTTAAGTTTTAGATGGACGCCATTAGTGCCAAAACCAAAAGAACCCGTTACATACAGGTTACGTGTTTGGCAATTGATGCAGGGGCAAAATGGTGTTGCTGCAATGAAGAGCGATCAACCAATAATTACTAAAGATGTTGAGAATATTACGCAGGCTGTAATTTCAAATGTTTACACAGGGCCATGCAGGCCACCTTATCTCTGCGATTTTATCTGGTCGGTACAAGCATTAAATAAGCAGGGTAATCCAATGGGTAATAATAATGGTAACAGTGAACCCTGGTCATTCAGAGTAAAAGAAAACAATTCCACTAACCCCCCGCCGCCGCAAGCAATGATGGCTGGAGCAAATGCAGAGTTTAAAATTGATAGTGCAGTTTGTTTACCAAAAGAAAATGGTTTATTCAAATACCATATTTGGGGTCATTATAGAAATATGGTAAGCAGCTCCAACAATATTTTAATAAACGATGTACTAAATTTTCCGGGGTATGTAACAAACCCCAACCCCGGCCCCGGCACCAATTTAAGAAATAATATAAGAATGAAGAGTGGCGTTTACAATGGTGCACTTACTATGAACGATATACTGGAAGCCAGCTCTGGAACTATCAGCAATATTAATCCATTACCGGCTTCTATTTTTACACCAGCGTTTTTAGCACCAAACAGTACGCACAACTTTCAATTTGATTATTCAACAGCTACCAACGCAGCAGTACAATTTACCTACTATGGACTGGTAGATGATGCTTTAAAATTTAATGCTAACAGAAATGCACGTAATGAAATTGATAGTTTAAAATATCCCAAATGCCCTTGCAGCGCTTGTGATGAAGTAACCATTAATGTAAGTACGCAGGGAAATATTACTAATAATGGAAACGGGGGATTAAACTTTACAGCACTTGTTGCATCATCTCCCAAAAAAGTAAAAAGAATACGTGCCGAGCTGGTTTATTTTGATATGAAACCAGAAAACGATAACTGTATTATCTGTAATAAAAACGATAATTATTTTGGCAACTTTATTAATGTGTCTACCACTAACAGCAACTTTACCGCTGTTATTCCACAGCCCCACTCTGCCCAGCTTGATGCATTAAGTGATAGCAACATAAGCGGGGGTGTACCAATCAATTTTACTGTAAGTATTCCGCCAATGGTAAGCTGTTGCAATGCCGATGTAAATTTTTGTATTCGTTATGTAATTACTTACGAAGATTGCACGGTATGTAATAAAATGATTTGCTATAATTATAAAATTACCGGTTGTCAAAAATAATTAATAAAGACTAAAATATTTTTATGAAGCGTTTAAAATATATATACCTGTTTTGCAGCTTAATAGCCAGTCATCTTGCGGGATATGCTCAAATACAAACATTAGGTATTACTCAGTCATCATCAGGCAACCCCAGTAATAATTGCGGCGCTTGTTACACTATTAATATTCAGTATTCAATAAGTAATATTAATGCAACAGGTACACAAATAAAAGCAACCTTTAACAATACCATTTTTGATGTGTGTGGTTATGGAAGCTACAGTACGTCATCAGTAGGCACTGCTACCACATTAACTTTTAATGAAGGCGTAAAAAGTACCGGGTCTTACTCGGTTTCTTACAGCATTAAGTTTAAGCCGGGTATGGCATGTGCAGGCTTAACAGGTACTTTAAATGCTACTACTCAAACTACCCAGCATCCAACTCCGGTAGCGGCAAGCCCTCTCACACTTACAGCCACCTCTACCGAAACATGGAGCATAACAAAATACATACAATATGGAAGCTACATCTGGTACCAGGGTTATACGGCCGGCAGTCCTTTCAATTATAATGTAGTTAATTGTGGTGCACCTTTAGATGTTTATTATCATATCCGGGTATCTAACGGTTCCGGATGTGTTAATTTATCTAACTCAAGTATAACAGATAATTTGCCGGCTAATGCCACAGTAGCAGATGTAAAAGATGGCACTTTAACTAATATTCCATTTACCACAGGCGTGGGAACAGTTTCTTTTAATATTGGTAATGGTGTAAATACACTGGATGTAGTAACAGGTGTTTATGATTATTATATACATGTTACTTTTCCTGTAACAGATATTGGCCTGACAAAATGCAACACCGCCACATTAAAAGGAACCAATGTATGTACCAGCGTTTTAAAAACACTGAACTCCAATACTGAATGTATTAAGCTGGTTGCTGCTGTTCCGGGTAATAGTTGTGGTACATTCTCCTCCCCTTATTGGTTTGGTTCGGGCTATCAATATTTTATTGGCTGCCCCGCCAGTCTTAATATTGGTTTAGGTTTTTACAATCAGTGTAATCCTTCATCTCTTAACTGGAATAATATCGGATACAGCACTCCCATTCCCGGACAAATACATGTTGATTCATTTGGCTTAGCAGCCATTCCTGCAGGCAAGTGGGTAACCATTACTGTAAATACAACCTGCGGACCTTATACACAAACATTTACTGGGCCACTGGCGGCAACTAACATTAACTTTTATGCAGCACCGTTTAGTATACCTGGTGCATGTACAATCAGCAATTTTGCTATTTCTTCCAATATGGGCATTAATGGCAATAATAGTTTAAGTTTTGGACAACTTTATTTTACGGTATTAGCCACCACCTGGAATACTTTAACGCCGGTAAACGTAGGCAATACTGTGGCTATGACCGGCGCTACATACACTACCAGCAATGGTAATTACGGTTGTAGTCCATCATTTATTATAAGTGCTAAAATACCTAAAGTAGAAGTTATTAAAGACATGTGCAATCATTGGGATTATCAATATTGCTTAAATGAAAATGATACCATCAATTATTCCATAGCAGTTCAAAACTACGGTAATGCAAATTTAACCGGTGCAAGTATAAAAGATGTATTGCCGACAGGGTTAGAATATATTCCTAACAGTTCAACTTTTGCAACTTATACAGCCTATACAAAATGTATTGCTATCAATCAACCTGGTACAGGTATTACTGTAGCACATGCTGAATTAGCCACCACTACCAACTTACAATGGAATTTACCCGTACTTACCGCATCATGTAATACGGGCAGCAATTGGTATGTAATAAACTTTAAAGCAAAAATTACAAACATGGCACCTGCCGGCTTGCTTACTAATTCAGCTAATTGTTACGATGCAACTAATGCGGTAATGAGTGAAGTAAACTGGTGGAATAACTCCTCACATGTATATGTGTGCGAAAAGAAACTGGCATTAAAATTAGTAAAAGAAGTAAGTAAAGACAGCCTGGTGTGGGATAGTTGTGTAACTGTTGCTCCGGGGGCTGCTGTTTATTACAGGCTAAAAGTAAATAACCCGGGCAACGTGGCATTTACTCAAATACGTATGATTGATCTTTTACCTAATACCTCCGTATCTGGTAGCGACGTCAATGTGATTAATTGTAATGTAAGGGGTAGCAGCATGCCCATTTATTTAACCAATTACATACCGCTGGGTAGTGCGTCTGCTATTACTTATTCTACCAATCCACAACCTAACAGAGCAACTCCTGCTGATCTGTATATAGTACCCAATACAACAATTGGTTGCGATTTACCGGTTACATGGAACATTCCGGCAATTGGAGTTATTCAAAATCAAAAATCAGTACGAATCGATTTTGGTGCGTTCACATTAGGTGCAGGGCAAACAGAAACATTTGTATATAAAGCACAAACGCCTCCGGGAGCAACATCGGGTATGGTTGGCTGGAATAGCTTTGGGGCATCTGCTTTTCAAAATGCAGTACAATATATTGGTTCAGAATCACCAAAAGTATGTGTAAATATTGCAGATACAGGCTGCGGCTGTATCGGAAATTTTGTATGGTTTGATACAAACAATAATGGTCTGCAAGATGCAGGCGAACCAGGCATTAATGGATGCACTATTACATTATACACAGCATCAAATGTACAGGTAGGCTTACCGGTAGTTTCCGCCAATAATATAAATGGCTTTCCGGGTTATTATAGCTTTTGTGGCTTGGCTGCCGGCTCTTATTACATAACTGTTACTCCACCTGCCGGCTACATGCTTACTAATATAAATAACAGCAACCCTGCATTAAATAGTGATGTAAACCCCAATAATTTTACAAGTGCCATAATTACATTTAACTGCCAAACCAATAATGATATTGATGTAGGATTGGTGGAAGATGATGGATGTAATTGTAACAAAAGCACCTGGGGAAATATTTATATAAGCGATAACATTGTTATTAATCCTCACCTTGGATTGGCTAAAACATCAGTGCCGGTTGGCGATGCAGTACCATGGCCGGGAAATGGAACTACGACTAAGTTAGATTGTAAAACAAATCAGGGGCCTGTTACTTTAAAATGTAAAACCACCTATAATTTTTCAGCAGCATACAATTGCATACCTGCAAGTTGCGGCTCTGTTCAAATAGTAGTTACATTTCCAAACGGAAGCAGTACAACAAGTACGGGTACGGCCAGCTTTACAACCAACGATGGCGGATTGTACACTGTAGCCATTTATGGAAAATGCGGTACTAAAATTTGCGATAGCTGTAAGTTTATATTTAAAGTTATATGTCCTGTTTGTCCTTGTGATCCTAAGCTTACAGTTAAGCCTTCAACAACAAGTATTACTCATGTAACATCAGCTCCGCCCTATACCCTGTTAAGTCAAAATTTTAATATTACTACTCCTGCAGGCATGTTATATACACAGCTAAGAGCCGAAGTGGTAGGCTTTACATTACAAAGTGGCTTTAGTAATGAATGTATTGCTTGTAAAAATTTACCCTATACCTGGAGCAGTATTTACAATGCATCTAACATTAATACCAATGTGGCTGTAGCAGACAGCATTACTATGGGTACCATGCCGCCCATTATTCAATTTACTCCGTCTTTAACCAATACGCATCAAAATCCCAGGGAAACAATCTGGAGCGATTATAATGGATTTACTATGCCGGCATCCTTAAACATGCAGTTTATTTTGCCACCAAAATCAATCATTACCTGTTGTACGCTGTATGGTAAAATATGTGTAAAATTTACTTTCCGCGACAGAGATTGTAAAGAATGTGAAGTGGTGGTTTGCTTCGATTATAGTATCCCGCCAACTACCGGCCTTGATAATCCCAATGGCGGCACAGGCGTTGGATTACCAAATAAAGATATTGATGCAACTACTATAACACAAGAGGCTTTAAATACTGATTGTAAAACCTGCAGAGAAAATACCAACCCTGCAGGCGGTTTGCCAACTATAAATGGTAATAACCCAACAGTTGTAACAGTATCAGCAACTAAGCAGGAAGAAATTACAACAGAAGCATTGGAGCAACAATTGAAACAATTAAAAGAATTGAAAGCAAAAGGGATAAAACGCGGTGATGTGGAATTGATACCGGTAATAGAAGCAAAAATCAAAGAAATAAAAAACAGGCCTGTAAATAACGAACAAAAAAAATAACTTAATAATACAATGAACAAAACCATTATTGCTTTATTCTTTTTATGCTGTTCTGCAGCAGGCATGGCACAGGTAACCAAAGTAAGCGTAAGCGGTACTATGGGTATCAGTTACGAAGGATATGGTTTAGACAGAAACCCTGCCGGGTGGACGGGTTATACACCACGCCGGCCATGGAATCAGGTGCGGTTTAATTTTATGCCCAACTTTCAGTTTGGCAAAAATTTCTCTTTACCATTTAATATAAATCTGGCGGCATTGCCTACCAATTTTGCCGGCCCTTACAGTGGTTTTATTCCTGGCGGCCCAAAACAAAATTTTAAACAATGGATGGCTAATCCAGTAAATAATATTGCCGTAAACCCCAAATACAAATGGGCCGAGTTGCAATTAGGCACACAATATTTACGCTACAGCGAATTAAGTACCGGCGATATTGGTGTATTTGGTGCAGGCTTTGATCTTAAACCCGGACTATACCGGATCAAATTTTTTACCGGCACTTCACAATCCGGCATTAATTATTTTGCTGGACCTCCGGCAATTACTGGCGCATTTAAACGAAGTAACTGGATGTTTCAAATAGGTAAAGAAAAAGAAAATAAATATGAAGTGGCTTTCAATTTTGCAAAGGGAAAAGATGTTATCAACTCTTCGGCACCACCGCCACTAACCATTAAACCACAGGAAGGTTTTGTAATCAGCATGCTATCCAATGTGCATTTTAACAAAGGATGGTATGTAAAATTAGAAGGTGCCCAATCTGTTTTTACCAAAGATCTAAACACTGCATCAACCTTATTAATACAATCTTTTGAGCCCTTTATTAAAGCGCATACAACAACAACCAGAGATTATGCAGCAACCGGATCTTTAGGCAAAAAAGGGCAGCATTTTGATATTGGCATCAGCACTAAATATTTTGGTGCAGGTTTTCAAACAGTGGGTTATCCATATTTACAACCAGACCGTTTGGATTACACCATTAATACAAAAATAAATACATGGAAAAATAAAATGAATATTGTTGCCAGCCTTGGACAGCGGGTAAATAATATCAGCAACACTACTTTAAAAGCCAACCAGTTTATTGGTAACCTCAACTGGTTTACACAATTTAATGATAAGTGGAGCCTGAATTTGAACTATAATAATTTTGGTTTTCAAACGGCCAGTGGCCTTAATCCCTACGGTATAAAAAATGTAAGTAACGATTTGGGTATCAGCCCAACCTATACCTGGAGCAATTCAAAAATGATGAATATACTTAGCCTTAGTTACAACTACAGCAAGTATGATGAACGGGATATTCTTTCCGGATTAACCACCAGTAATAATACTCATACGGCCCTGCTTACCTATGTGCCTTCTTTTTTTACTAAAGATATTACACCCGATTTTAGTGTGATGTATTTTTACAATGATGTACCAATGGCAAAAACAACTCTGGCAACTATCAGTAGCGGATTAAGTGTGCCTGTTGCAAAAAAGAAGGTGCAACTACGTGGACAGTTACAATATAATTTAACAAAACTTAATTCATTTAAAGGCGATAATAATTTGATCGCTTCCTGCAGTGTAGATTGGAAAATAACCAAACAATTTAGCTGGAACACCTATTTATCTACCAATTATTTTAAATACGGCAACTCTATTATACCTAATGGTGCTAACTATTTAGAGAGTATTTGCCGTACCGGTTTTCAGTATAAATTTGATACCAAGAAAAACAAATAACGATGAAAAAGATTATAGCAATAGTTTGTTTAATGATAACAACGCAATCGTTATTATCTCAAATAAATATCAACCTAACCTTATCCGGCAGGCCACCTGCAAACTTAACGGAATGGGCAAACCGAAAAGATGTATTGACTTTTATTATGGGCAGCAGTACAGCCATACGTTTTGATGTAAAAATAAAAACAGAATTAAAAACATTAGATGGAACCGTAATAGGATCTACCAATTTAAACACCGCAAAAGTGTATACCCCTTTACCCGGAGCTTCTACTATTTTAAATGCTTTAGATGTTTTGCCATTGGAGAATATGATTTTTACTGGCAAATATCTAAATGCACTTCAAAAAACGGGAAAACTGCCTGCAGATAATTATATGCTTTGTGTTCAGCTGGTTAGAATGCCGGACTATGCACCTGCATCTACAGTAGTTTGTAAAACATTTTATTTAACCGCCTATCAGCTACCTGTTTTAATGTTGCCTGCAAACGAACAGGAGTTAAACAGAACTATTGCACAATCAACCATTACTTTCAGGTGGACACCCGTAGTACCGGCATTTACAACGCCTGTTACTTATCGTTTACTGATGTTTGAAATTTTGGAAAACCAAAAAGATATGCAGGCGCTTAGAAGTAACCAACCTTTGTTAGATAAAAAAATAACAGGTACCACACAATTTATCTGGCAGCCACAGTTGAGTATGATCCCTTATTCGTCCGGGGCAGATAGTTTAAATACTGTGCAGCCAAAAGGTAAAAAATTTATTTGGACCATACAGGCTTTAGATAATTCAGGGCAGCCCTTAAATCAAACCGAAGGCAATGGCGAAAGTATCAGTGAGCCAAAAGTGTTTTATGTAATTGATAAAAATACCACTTCTAATAAAAAGGATTAAAAAGTTGACTTAAATATGGTTAAAAATCCGCCAGGGCAGATCAAATTATATTCATCATTTCCCTTATCAAATTACTTTCAAAGCCCTTTTGCATTAAATGATCCTGCAATTTTCTTTTCTTGGTAAAGATGTTTTTTTCGCTTTTCAGCGTTTTTAACTTTGCTTCAAAAAGTTGCTGCAGGGTTTTTAAATAATCATCTTCATTTATTTGTTGCAGCGCTTTTTTAATACAGTAAGGTGATACCCGCTTTTGCTTCAACGCATAACTGATCTTAACCCGGCCCCATTTTTTGCTGCGGAAATGCCCTCCTGCAAACTGGATGGCAAAGCGTTCTTCGTTGATGTAATTTTCTGCTATAAGTGTACTGATAATTTCATCCACCTCTTTTGTATTTAAGCCAAAGCCGTATAGTTTATCCTTAACTTCACTGTGGCAGCGCTCCTGATAGGCGCAGTAGTGTTTGGCCCTGGGTAAAGCCTGTAAAGGGGTAAATTTTTGAGGGTTCATGATTCCGCAAAAATAAGGGCATAATCGGGGTTGCCCACCTTAGTAAGAGCATTTTATATACCGGTGCTGGTATTTCAGGATTGACAACCTTTGAGAACCCTGCTTTATATTTTGAATCCTCTTTTGTAAGGTTGGCAACCCTTGGTTAGTAATTTTTATTATCTTCATTACAAGCAATCTTTTATCTTTGGACATATAATTTATACATATTATGAAGTTTATCGTTTCTTCTTCGGCCTTGCTGAAACAGCTGCAACAGATCAGTGGTGTAATTAACGCCAATACAGTGTTGCCCATTTTAGAAGATTTTTTGTTTGAAATTGAAAAAAACAAGCTTACTGTGGTGGCTACCGATTTGGAAACGGTAATGAAAGTACATCTGGATATTGAAGCCAAAGACAACGGTAAAGTATGTATCCCGGCTAAAATTCTGATGGACTCATTAAAGAATATTGCCGAACAACCCCTGACTTTTAATATCGACAAAAACTTTGGAGTAGAAATTACCAGCGATAATGGTAAGTATAAAGTAATGGGCGAAAACCCCGATAATTTTCCCAAAGAACCTGCTGCAGATGATGCCAATAATTTTACCATGACATCAACAGCTTTGGTTACAGCTATTAATAAAGCTATTTTTGCAGTAAGTAACGATGATTTGCGCCCAGCCATGACAGGGGTATTTTTTGAACTGGATAAAAAAGGAATCACGTTTGTTGCTACTGATGCACACCGTTTAGTTCGTTACACCCGTAAAGATGTTAGCTGTCCTAAAAAAGATTCTTTCATTGTTCCTAAAAAACCTTTGAGTTTATTAAAAAGCTCATTGCCTGATAATGAAGATGAGCTTATACTTAGCTATAACAGCAATCATCTGTTTGTAAAACATGGTGGTACCGAGTTGGTGTGTCGTCTGATTGACGCCCGGTTTCCTGATTATAAAGTAGTAATACCGGCCGACAATCCCTATAAAATGACCATCAACAAGGCCGATTTTCAAAACGCTTTAAGGCGTGTAAGTGTATTTAGTAACAAGAGTACCAACCAGGTGGCCTTAAGCATAAGTGGTAGCGAATTACAACTAGCCGCGCAAGATGTTGACTTCAGCTTTGAAGGCAACGAACGGATGGCTTGTCAGTACGATGGTGAAGATTTGCAAATTGCTTTCAACGCAAAATTTTTAATTGAAATGTTGAATGGCGCCGACACCAATGAAATAAATATGGAACTGAGCACTTCTACAAAAGCAGGAATTATTAAACCAACAGAAATGGAAGATGACGAAGAGTTGTTGATGCTGGTAATGCCCTTAATGCTTAATAATTAAAATACTTGATTGTAGTTTATATAAACCGGGGTGTTGCCCCGGTTTTTTTATTTTTGTTACAGGATGTTTGATGTGCAAAACCTTTCTGCATTATTTTAAATGTTTTATTGAACTTGTGCCTATAAAATTATAAACCATGTTTTTAGTCATATTAGGAATCATCATTTTTATCGCTACTGGTATTGTTGTAAAAAACAACGCCGCTTTATCAAAGTTTGCTGGCGTTGGGCGAATTATTGCTTTACTAATTATATTGCTTGGTATATCCACTGCGTGTATAAAACAAATTGATGCTGGTGAAGTGGGTGTAAAAAAATTGTTTGGAAGTATTCAACCAGATGTACTAGCAAGTGGATTACATTTTGTTAACCCGCTTTTAGAAGTAGATAAATTAGATATCAAAACACAAAACTATACCATGAGCGGGGTGAATGACGAAGGTAATAAAGAGGGTGATGATGCCATTCGGGTATTAACAAGTGATGGGCTTGAAGTAACCATCGACCTTACTGTTTTATATCGTGTGGTGGGTGCCGATGCACCAAAATTATTAAGAGAAACCGGAAACGATTATAGAGATAAAATAGTTAGGCCAATTACTCGTACAAAGATTCGAGATAATGCAGTCTACTATCAAGCGGTGGATCTTTTTGGTAACAAAAGAGACGAGTTTCAGCAACGTATTTACAAGAGTATTGAAAACGATTTTAAATTACGCGGACTAATGTTGGAACAATTGTTGGTAAGAAATATTACCTTGCCAAACTCTGTAAAAGCATCTATTGAGTCAAAAATAAATGCAGAACAGGATGCGAAAAAAATGGAATTTGTACTTCAAAAAGAAAAACAAGAGGCAGAGCGTAAAAGAGTAGAGGCACAGGGTATTGCAGATTATCAGCGCATTATTAATACAGGACTTACCGACCAACAATTACAATACGAACAAATTAAAGCAATGAAAGAACTGGCTCTTAGCCAAAATGCAAAAGTGATTGTAATGGGTAAAGGAAATAGCCCATTAATAATTGACGGTAAACAATAATCAAAATGGATTTTAAGCAAATTGCTTCTTATGATAATTTTATGCTTGCTAATATGACCCTAGGTCTGTTACAGCAAAATGATATTAATTGTCATTTAAAAGATGAGAACATTGTTACCATCGACCCCCTGCTTAATCCGGCGGTTGGTGGAATTAAATTACTGGTTGATGTGGTTGATTTTGATCGGGCAAAAGAATTAATTAAAACAGCAGAGTCGGAATATTTAAAAGATATCGCTTGTCCAAAATGCAAAAGCCATGCATTGTGTGCAGAAGAAAAAATAAATAATCCAGAAAGTTTTTGGGGTAAATTAAAAAATCAAATTGCATATGGCCAAACCTCCACCTACAGCAAAAAATATCGATGCAAAAACTGCAATGCTCTTTTAGACGAATTACCCTTAAGTTTTTAATTTTTTTTCCGCGTCGTATTTTTTCTATTAAATATTATTTTAATTATTGACGGTATAATTAAATGCGGGTTATCTATTTATATCAATTTTGATTTGATTAAAGGTGTATTAGTATACTTAATTGGTAACTTTGTTTTTATTAAACTTTTTCGATGAAAAAAATTGCCATGATACCGGCACGATATGCCGCCACACGCTTTCCTGCAAAGCTGATGCAGCTGTTAAAAAACAAAACGGTAATTCGCCACACATACGACAACACTGTTGCTACTGGTTTATTTGACGAGGTTATGGTAGTAACGGATAGTGAGATTATATTTAATGAGATTATATCTAACGGTGGGAAAGCAATGATGAGTGTGGGAAATCATGAAAGCGGTAGTGATCGTATTGCCGAAGCTATTGTGGATATGGATGTTGATATTGTAGTAAATGTACAGGGAGATGAACCTTTTGTTCAAAAAGATCCACTGGAAAAATTATTACTCGCTTTTAATGATAACAAGGTACAAGTAGCTTCCCTGATGCAGGTGATGTATGATGAAAAGTTTATCAACGATTCTAACTATGTTAAAGTTACAGTAGATAAAAACATGAACGCTTTGTTCTTTAGCCGTAGTCGCATTCCATACCTACGTGATAAAAACGAAAACCCCGTGTATTATGAACATATTGGGGTATACGCATTTCGCAAACAAGCTTTACTAAATTTTACCAACTGGCCAATAACCCCACTAGAAGCAGCCGAAAAAATTGAATGTTTGCGGTATTTAGAAAACGGCGTAACACTAAAAATGGTGATTACCCAATACATGGGGGTAGAAATTGATACGCCAGAAGATTTAGAGAGGGCGGCCACCCTACTTTAATTGTTGGTAGTATTCTTTTGTGGAAAAGGAATACCTTCTTTGTTTCTGTGCCTTTTCAGTAATTTTGTGCATTAAAATTTAAGCAATGGCATTCCGCAATTTAAAATTAGTTGGTAGTGTAATATATGGCCGTGGTAGTTTTAATCAGTTAGACGATATTATATCGCCGCACCGCAAACAAGGTTTGCCCATGATTTTTTTTGTAGATCATTTTTTTGAAGGAAAAGCGCTTGCCAACCGTGCGCCTTTGCGTGGCAACGATAAAATAATATTTACAGATGTTACTTATGAGCCAAAAACCACACAGGTGGATATGTTGGCCAAAGAATTAAAAGATGAATTTGGGGGGGTTAGTGGTATTATTGGTATTGGCGGTGGTAGCACTATGGATTTGGCAAAAGCAGTAAGTTTAATGATAACCAATCCTGGTAGCAGCGCCGATTATCAAGGTTGGGATCTGGTAAAACAAGCGGGTGTGTACAAAGTGGGAATTCCAACACTAAGTGGTACTGGCGCAGAAGTTAGCCGCACTACGGTTTTAACTGGTCCAACCAAAAAATTGGGCATGAATTCAGACTTTACTCCATTTGATCAGGTTGTTTTAGATCCAGAATTAACAGCGGGCGCTCCGGCCAATCAGCGTTTTTATACCGGAATGGATTGTTATATACACTGCATTGAGAGTTTAACTGGTACTTATTTAAACGAATTCAGTAAAAGCTATGGGGAAAAAGCGCTTGAGCTTTGTCGTGATGTATATGTAAATAAAAACGGCTGGGATGAAGAAAGTGATGAAAAATTAATGATGGCATCTTATGCCGGCGGTATGAGTATAGCTTACTCACAAGTAGGGGTAGCCCATGCTGTAAGCTATGGATTAAGTTATTTATTGGGCACCAAGCACGGGTTGGGTAATTGTATTGTGTTTGATAAACTACAAGAATATTATCCAGCGGGGGTTCAAGAGTTTAAATTAATGGTGGAAAAAAACAACATTGATATTCCTAAAAATATTTGCTCTGGCTTAAGCGATGAAGAGTTTGATAAAATGATAAACGTATCGTTGGGTATGAAGCCTCTTTGGGAAAACGCACTGGGTAAAGATTGGGAAAAAATTATTACACGCGATAAATTAAGGGCACTATATGAGCAACTATAGCGTATAAAAATAATTTTGTAAGTCTGTATTTTACCACACAGGCTTTTTGTTTTTTTATAATTGTGTTTTTTAAGATTATTAAAAAATACAAATCCAAAATACTAGGTTAATTAGGCAACAAGTGTGTAGCCCGACAGGCCAATATCGTTTGTTAAAATAGACGATTAGAACAAGGGTAATCATTGTGGATTGTATAAAAAAAATCAATCTCTTTTATTTCCTGTTTTGAAAGCGCAGGATTAATATAGTTTATAAAATTTGGTGTAATGCAAGGATAGAGATAAACAGATGTTTTATAAAAAGCTGAGGTTTCTTTTGTGGTTATGGAAATTAATTTAATTCTTTGTTTGTTGGACACACATAGAAGATTTATTTTAAAACAACCAACCTAATAATAAACAAAATAAAACAATAAAAGGGGCGGGTATTTTGGAGAGTTGTAAAATAAAAAAGGTTCCAACTATTACACCAATATTTAAAAAGCTTAATGTAGTAAAGGATATAATTGAAACATCTTTAAGCAGGTATAGCGTTGCAGCCCACATAATTCCAACCACAACAGCATTAATTCCTTCTAGTGCGCGGTAAACCACTACATATTTTTTTAAGTATTGCCATACCGGGAAAAAAAATAAAACCAATAGCGCGCTTGGTAAAAATATAGCAATAGCGCCAATAACACAACCTAGTAATTGTTTTTTTGATCCTTCTTTTTTTAGCGCTATTCCTCCTGTATAAGAAGCAATTGAAAAAACCGGGCCGGGAATTGCTCTTACCATACCAGCGCCTGTTAGCAATTCGTCTCTTTCAATATGAATTACGTTTTGGTCTTTATTTTTTTGGATTCTTTCGGATGTGGGCCTAGCAACATATTGATCCAGCATTAAAGGGATTAATACATCTCCACCACCAAAAACAAAACTACCAAAGCGATAAAAGTTTTCGAATAGGTTAAACGCTTTTCTGTTTTCCCAATTGTTTTTTCGGGCGGTCTCGCTTAATGCGCCAGCAATAATAAATATTACCACAAACACCCAAATATTTGTCCACCTAATATGACGTGGTTTTATAACTGTTTTTTGTGGAATACGCTTACTGCTAAAATTTGTGGCCAATCCTCCAAAAAAAATTAATGCCGGAAAAATCCAGGGTGTCTTAAATAAAAAAAAGCTAATAGCCATTGCTATTAACATGATAATTTGAGTAATTAAATTATTAATTGAAATTTTAAAGGCTTTAAATGCTGCATATGCAAGAAAACCAATTGCCATTGGTTGAATAAATTGAAATATACCCGTGTTTAGATTTTCTTGTCCAACACCTGTTACCAAAAAAGACAAACCGCCCATTAAAAAACAAGCTGGTAATATCCATATTATTAACGTTAATACTCCTAAGGGTACTCCTCCTCTTTTATAACCAATTAAGGTAAGAATTTGTGTTGATGACGCTCCTGGAAGAAGTTGACAAAAAGAATTATACTCCATTAATTCCTCTTTACTAATATCTTTTCTTCTGTCTACAAAAGTTCGCAACATCATACCCATATGACCCTGTGGGCCACCAAAAGCGGTTACACTATGTAATAAAACGGCTCTTAAAAAGGGTATATGTCTTAGTAGTTTCAAGCTTTTATAAATTACTATTTTTGACAGTTATGCTGGTTTTAACAATAAGTAATGTATCATTTTTTTTACAGTTATACTTAAGAAATGTAGATTTGATATAGTTAATATTAAAATTAACTATTAGAAAATAATTAACTCATGAAAAAATACGAACCTTATTTTTTATTACGCATTATTATTATATCTTTTCTTTTTGTTATTGTTTTTATTTTTAATAGTTCTTGTAGTAAAAAAAATTATTCCGCTGCTCCAGAATATAGGTTCACTAGTATTGATAAAAAGCCAGATTATAGTAACCTTAACTATTGGGCGGCTCATCCTTGGAAAAAAGATCCTTCAGATAGTGTTCCTAAGCCTTTATTAAAATCATATCATCAAGATTCTAGTGTTGATGTTTTTTTTATTTACCCTACCACACTAACATCAAAAAAAGACACTATTTGGAATGCGGATATCGATGATTCTAAAATTAATTCAAAAACTGATTATTCTAGCATATTATATCAAGCAAGCGTTTTTAATGAATCGTGTAGGGTGTTTTCGCCTCGTTACCGACAGGCAAATATTAAAGCATTTTATATTTCAGATTCAGCATCAAAAAAATATTTTGATTTAGCATACGAGGATATAAAAAATGCATTTGAATATTATCTTGCTCATTTTAATAATGGAAGGCCAATAATTATTGCTTCACATAGCCAGGGAACCAAACACGCATCTAGATTATTGAAAGAGTTTTTTGATGGTAAAATATTAAATAAACAATTGG
>Ga0194056_10000393_pt1 | contig 23612 bp, 21 predicted proteins | sample SepL4413m_MetaG_FD_155458 | JGI IMG/M metagenome (GOLD analysis project Ga0194056, IMG submission 155458) | Anoxic zone freshwater microbial communities from boreal shield lake in IISD Experimental Lakes Area, Ontario, Canada - Sep2016-L442-13m | ecosystem: Environmental > Aquatic > Freshwater... | reverse complement strand
TTATACGGCTGTCCTTTACTTATTGCAAGGTTTTCTGCAGCAATTCTCAACTTCGGATTTCTTTCGGCATTATTATAAACCGTATTAAAATCCAGTTTAATCTGTGCAAAAGAAGAAACGGCGGTTATTATAATAATTAATAAGGTAATTAACTTATTCATTTTACACCTCTTTTTAAATGTTTTGATATTTCTGTAAATATATTCACTTTATCCCCTTAAAAAAACACAATTCATTTTTGAAAAGAGCAAGTATTTCTGTAAACGAAAAATAGTATTACGGGAATCCGTAATACTATTTCGAAAATCTGTTATTATTCTGTTAACTTAAAACGATCTGTCGCCTCTGTATCTTGTCATCGAAGACAGCTCTGCTTTACGAAGTCTTATATTCTTCGGAGTTACTTCGACTATTTCATCGTCATTTAAAAATTCAATTGCACGTTCAAGCGTAAGCGGTGAAACGGGAGTAAGTATTATCCCCTCGTCTTTGCTCGATGTACGCATGTTTGAAAGTTTCTTTGGTCTGCATGCATTTACGTTAATATCTTTGTCTTTGTTATGTTCTCCGACAATCATTCCTTCGTAAACTTCTTCACCAGGAGAAACGAATAAAACTCCGCGGGGTTCAAGGTTGAACAATGCATATCCGGTTGTGGAACCTGTTCTGTCTGAAACTATCGAACCAGTCAGACGCACAGGATAATCACCGCGATACTCTTCGTAGCCCTGGAGATAACTGTTCAGGATTCCCGTACCTTTGGTATCGGTCAGGAATTCGTTTCTGTAGCCAATCAAACCACGTGAAGGAATAGAGAATTCTATTCTCACTCTTCCTGTGCTGTGATTCACAAGGTTTATCATTCTTCCTTTGCGCTGGGAAAGTTTATCTGTAACAACTCCGATGAAAGTTTCTCCGCAATCGACGAACAGATGTTCAATCGGTTCGAGTTTCTTTCCGTCTTTGTGTTTATAAATAACGTGCGGACGGCCAATGCTTAATTCAAAACCATCGCGGCGAAGTGTTTCAACGAGTATTGCCATCTGAAATTCGCCTCTGCCTTTTACTATAAAACTATCCTTTGAGTCACCGTCTTCAACTTTCAAAGCAACGTTCCTCAGAGTTTCTTTGAAAAGTCTTTCGCGAATCTTTGCAGACTGTACATATTTTCCATCCTTGCCCGCAAAAGGCGAAGTGTTTATTCCAAACACCATTGAAATTGTAGGTTCATCAACAGCCACACGCTTCATTGCTTTCGGCTGAAGCTGATTACAAATCGTATCGCCAATATGCACATTATCAATACCCGCTATAACAATAATATCACCCGCCTCTGCAACATCCACTTCTTTCAGCGACAGTCCTTCATAGGCCTGAAGCTTTGAAATCTTTAAAGGTATAATCTGATTATCTTCGTTGATGCAAACAAGATTGTCATTCATCTTTGCAGAACCGTGTGCAACTTTACCGATTGCGAGTCTTCCGATATAATCAGAATAATCCAGGTCGGCAACGAGCATCTGAAACGGCTCATCGAGGTCATAAATCGGAGGAGGAATTTCTTTAAGTATCTCATCGAACAGCGGCTGCAAATCTGTGCCTCTGTCTTCAGCGGTAAGTTGTGCAATTCCTTCGCGCCCGACTGCATAGAGCACAGGAAACTCAATCTGTTTTTCCGTTGCATCGAGATCGATGAATAAATCATAAATTTCATTCAGCACTTCTTTAGGGCGTGCATCTTTTCTGTCAATCTTATTTATAACAACTATAATTTTCTTATTGGAGTCCAGTGCTTTTTTCAGAACAAAGCGGGTCTGAGGAAGCGGCCCTTCGGAAGCATCGACGAGCAGGATAGCTCCATCGACCATCATAAGTGCGCGTTCCACTTCTCCGCCAAAATCGGCGTGACCAGGTGTATCGAGAATGTTAACTTTCACACCCTTCCATAAAACGGAACAGTTCTTCGCAGAAATAGTAATTCCGCGTTCACGTTCCAGGTCCATCGAATCCATCACACGGTCTTCGAGTTCCTGATTAGCGCGGAACATTCCGCTTTGCTTAAACATAAAATCCACAAGCGTTGTCTTACCATGGTCAACGTGGGCGATTATAGCAATATTTCGTAACTTGTCGTTAGTATTGAGTTTTTTGTTCATTTGAAGATTTAAATTAGAATTCATAATACCTTTTTAAAGCCTGATAAAATAGGCATAAAGAGGTTTGAAAATTGAATTTGGAAAAATTAAAAAGTGATCACAGGAAAAAGCGAATTCCGTTTCACCCCTTAAACCCCAACCAACAGGGGAGGTTTTTAAACTAATATTGGCGAATTGAGGGTAAATTTGTACAAATTAAGCAGGTTTTCACTGAAAGTTCATCCCAGAAATACCTCTCAAGATGAGAAATGAAGAAAATTTTTATATATATGACGATTTTACCTGGAATTTGTTTATTAATATGGTCTTTTTCTCCAATAAGTACAGAATAATTGTACTTTCCGGAGAAATACAGGTCATTTTTGAGAAATTATTGGTAAAAAAGACAAATTTTGTTTAGAACTCCTGCCAGGATTTTATGGAAAGTGATTCCAGGCTTCTTTTACAGAATGCATAAATAAACGCGCTGGCGAGTCGGGAATTCGTCACGAGCGGCACGTTGAAATCGACTGCCGTGCGGCGGATTTGATAATCGCTGTTGAGTACATCGCGGCTGAGTGACTTTGGAATGTTTATCACCAGGTCAATCTTTTTGCTTTTGATGAAGTCGATTATGTTCGGACTTTTGTTTTCGTCGGGGAGAAATAGCTGCTCGGATTCTATTCCGTTCGCCTCAAGAAACTGATGCGTTTCGGGTGAGGCAAAAAGTTTGTAACCGTTTTCGAAAAGCATACGCGAACTGTTAAGCAGTTCGATAGTCGAACGTGCATCGCCCGTAGAAAGCAAAATGTTTTTCTCGGGAATGGTGTAGCCGACGGAAAGCATTGCCTTAAGAACGGCTTCATAGAAATCTTCGCCGATACATCCCACTTCACCCGTCGAAGCCATTTCAACTCCGAGCATCGGGTCTGCCTTTTGCAAACGCGAGAAAGAAAACTGCGGCGCTTTGATTCCTACGTAGTCGAGGTCGAATATTGACTTCATCGGCTTCTCCACTTTCATACCAATCATAATTTCAGTCGCGAGTTCGATGAAGTTTATCTTAAGTACTTTCGAAACGAACGGAAAACTTCTCGACGCACGAAGGTTGCACTCTATAACTTTTATGTAATTATCTTTTGCGAGAAACTGTATGTTGAATGGTCCTGATATATTCAGTGACTTTGAAATCTGCTTTGCGATAGTTTTTATACGCCGTATAGTTTCAATGTAAATCTTCTGTGCGGGAAAGACTATAGTCGCATCGCCCGAGTGTACGCCTGCGAACTCAATGTGTTCGGAAATCGCGTAGGCAACAATCTCGCCGTTCTGCGAAACTGCATCCACTTCAATCTCCTTTGCGTTTTCAATAAATTCTGACACAACAACGGGATAACGCTTCGACACCTTCGACGCAAGAGTGAGAAAATGTTCGAGTTCGGATTCGTTTGAAACGATGTTCATCGCCGCACCTGAGAGAACGTATGACGGACGCACAAGAACGGGATAGCCGACTTCCTCAACAAACTTTTTAATGTCTTCAACAGAAGTAAGTTCATTCCACTTTGGCTGGTCAACTTTCAGAGTGTCCAGCAGTGAAGAAAACTTATTCCTGTCTTCAGCCATATCTATTGACTTTGCAGAGGTACCGAGAATTTTAACACCTGCATTGTCAAGCCGCCCTGCAAGAATGTTCGGAATCTGTCCGCCTGTGGAAACAATCACACCTTCGGGAGATTCAAGCGAAACGATATCCATCACACGTTCGAAAGAAAGTTCATCGAAGTACAATCTGTCGCAAACGTCGTAGTCAGTGCTCACAGTCTCAGGGTTGTAGTTAATCATAATTCCTTTGTATCCGTTTGCGCGAATAGTGTTCAGAGCGTTCACGGAACACCAGTCGAACTCAACACTGCTGCCGATGCAGTAAGCACCCGAGCCAAGCACAACAATCTTCTTATCCTGTTCAAAAGTAACATCGTGTTCCGAGCCGTGATATGTAAGGTAAAGATAATTTGTGAGCGCCGGATATTCAGCCGCAAGAGTATCAATCTGTTTTACGTATGGTACGATGCCACGCGAAAGTCTGTTTGCGCGTACTTTCAGGGAATAGTCGGTAACGTCATCTTCTTTGTAAAGAAATTTTGCCATCTGGAAATCCGAGAAACCCGACTTCTTTAAATCGAGAAGCAGGTCGTCAGGAATCTTTTCAATAGCGTTGTATTCATTCAGCTGATTTGAAAGTTTGAATATATTCTTTAGCTTGTGCAGAAACCATTTATCAATCTTAGTTAGATTATGAATCCTTACTACAGAAAGGTTTCTTCTGAACGCTTCTGCAATCACGAATATTCGTATGTCAGTAGGGTTGCTGAGTTCATTTTCCAGCGAATCGATGTCTTCGAGTTCAAGGTCACGGTTGCCGACAAAGCCGTGCATTCCCTGACCAATCATACGCAGACCTTTCTGAATTGCCTCTTCAAACGTCCTGCCGATAGACATCACTTCGCCAACGCTCTTCATACTGGAGCCGATTTGTTTAGTAACACCTTTGAACTTCCCTAAATCCCATCGGGGGATTTTGCAGACAATATAATCGAGTGCAGGTTCAAAACAGGCATTTGTGGTTTTTGTAACTGCATTCTTAAGCTCGTGCAAACCGTAACCCAGCGCAAGTTTTGCAGCTACAAATGCAAGAGGATATCCCGTTGCCTTTGAGGCAAGAGCACTTGAACGCGAAAGACGTGCGTTCACTTCTATAACCCTGTAATCTTCTGACTCAGGGTCGAGTGCATACTGAACGTTACACTCGCCGATAACTCCTATATGACGGATTATTTTAATCGCGATCTCTCTTAGTTTGTGATATTCATTATTTGTTAAAGTCTGCGAGGGAGCAACGACAATGCTTTCGCCTGTATGAATACCAAGCGGGTCGAAGTTTTCCATGTTACAGACTGTGATGCAGTTGTCGTATTTGTCACGTACAACTTCATACTCGATTTCTTTCCAGCCCTTAAGTGACTTCTCTATTAAAATCTGATTTACGTAAGAAAATGATTTAGTTGCAAGTTCAACGAGTTCGTTTTCATTCGAACAGAAACCGCTTCCCTGACCGCCGAGTGCAAAGCCAGCGCGGATGATAACGGGATAGCCGAGTTTCTCTGCTGCGAGTTTTGCTTCTTCAAGGTTGGTTACTGCAAAACTCTGAATTGTTTTAACATCAATCTCATCGAGCTTCTTAACGAACTCGCTTCTGTCTTCGGTATTTATGACTGCCTCAATAGGTGTTCCGAGAATCTTAACGTTATGCTTTTCAAATACTCCCTTGCGGTATGCTTCAATGCCGCAGTTCAGGGCAGTCTGTCCTCCGAACGAAAGCATAACTCCGTCGGGTTTTTCCTTTTCTATAATCTTTTCAACAAAATGAAGAGTGACTGGAAGAAAATATATCTTGTCGGCAATTCCTTCGGAAGTCTGAACGGTAGCGATGTTAGGATTAATAAGAACAGTGCTGATTCCTTCTTCCTTCAGTGCCTTCAATGCCTGCGAGCCGGAATAGTCGAACTCACCTGCCTCGCCAATCTTAAGGGCACCCGAACCAAGAATCAGTATTTTCTTAATCTTATCCATTCAATTCTTCTTGTATTTAATTACATTCTCAATAAACTTGTCGAAGAGGAAATCCGTATCCGTCGGTCCGCTTGAAGCTTCGGGATGGAATTGAGTAGAAAACATCATTTTACTCTTATGAATAAGACCTTCGTTTGAATTATCGTTTAAGTTTGTGAAGTAAGGACTCCAGTCATCACCGATAGTGCTAACGTCACAGGCATAGCCGTGATTCTGCGAGGTTATATAACATTTATTCGTTCCGTTCTGAATAACCGGTTGGTTATGGCTTCTGTGTCCGTACTTAAGTTTATAAGTGTCACCGCCGGAGGCAAGACAGAGCAGCTGATTGCCGAGACATATTCCGAATATGGGTTTATCGCCTTTGATTGCTTTGCTTAGATTGTTGACAGTTGGGTTGCAGGTCTTCGGGTCGCCCGGGCCGTTTGAAATGAAGAGACCATCGTAATCATCGTTAGTGTAATCATAATCCCACGGAACCCTGATAACAGTTGTATCACGAACGAGAAGTCTTCGAATAATGTTATTCTTAACACCGCAGTCAACAAGCATAATCTTATACTTACCGTTTCCGTAAATAACTTTCTCATTAGTACTAACCTGAGCAACCAGGTTTCCTTCGGCAAAATCCTCGGGAATATTATTCTCACAAATTATTTTTCCCTTCATAACACCCTTCTCGCGTATAATCTTTGTAAGCATACGTGTATCGACACCGTACATTGCGGGAATCCTGTTTTCCGTAAGCCAGGCAGAAAGCGACTTGTGAGACTTCCAGTGGCTGTTATCCATCGAATAGTCAGAGATAACGAGTCCTGCAATATGAATCTTATCAGACTCAAAGTTCTTTAACAGTAAATTATCAAACTCATAAGAAGGAACGCCGTAGTTCCCGATAAGCGGATAAGTTAAGATAAGTATCTGTCCTTTGTAGGATGGGTCAGTTAATGACTCGGGGTAACCCGTCATCGCGGTATTAAAGACAACTTCGCCTGAAACAGAGACAGGAAAACCGAAGGAATTACCTTTAACCTCAAGACTGTTCTCAAATACAAGTTTAATGTTATCTTTAATATTCACTGGTGCAAATATATAAAATCTGGAATTAAATTAAAAATGCATTACAAGTTTATCATATCATTTATTTGAGAAAAATTATAAATTCCTTTAACTTTAATTAAAACCAAATCAACGTTTATGAAAAAGTTAATTCTACTAGTTGTTGCCCTAACGTTTTCAAACCTATATTCACAATCTGATAATTTCATCGGCAGTACAACTAAAACTGTTATGCAAAACGGAGTTTTAAATTACCAGGCCGTCACAAATCCCCTTCCTAATGAAGGTGCAAACCTGATGATAAACGGAGGAAGCAGTGACTTCAGAGTATCAAACGGCTCTTTCATGCGCTGGTCATTTACGGATGCAGCGGCAATCAATAACGACGGAATGATAAGCGGCGACGGAAAGACTTCGGCGATTGGCTGGTATTTAAACAACAAAAGAGTATCCGTGTACGGAAACACAAACAGCACACCATTCTGGGATTATCAGACTCCTGCAAACAACGGAAGGAATTATATCGCAATATCAGACACGGGTGACGTGATTGCAGCAGGTTCATACAGAAACTTTTACCTTTTAAACAAAACATCTTCCACGCCGTTCTTTAATTTCGATTTGCTGGCTACGCCCGACACAGGTGCCGCAGGCCCGCTCGACTTAACATCAAACGGCGGATATCTTCTTGCAAGCGCAAACAGAAGTGATTCTTCCTGGGTTTATTGTTTTAATAAAAACTCCACTGTTTCTATATGGAAAGTAAAAATCCCCGGACAGATTCAGGGAATAAAGATTGCAGCAAACGATACATTAGCAATCGTTAACACATACAGTGCATATTACGTTTACAACATTTACACAGGTGCATTAAGGTATACTGCTCCGATAACAGACGGAACGCAGGCTCCTCAGGGAATAAGCGGAAACGGAAACATTATAGCAACGATTAACTACAAAGGATACGTGAAAGTATACCAGTGGAGCGGGAGTGCATACAATTTACTCTGGCAGTATCAGGAACCTCCGGGAACATACTACAACTGGGTTGCCAGTGTTGATGTCACTGATGACGGACAGTACGTTGCGATAGGGACACTAATATTCATAACGTCAAGTTCCTACGACGGCTCTGTAAGATTCTTTAAGGTATCAACAGGTTCCACGCCACTCTGGTCTTTTACAGCACTGGGCGACGAAGTGAATATGGTAACAATTTCAAAGAACAGGAAATATCTTGCAGCGGCATCGTGGGGTAAACTTGACAATTCAAAGGACGACATATATGTATTCAGATGCGACCCTGGAACGGGTGCACCATGGTACAGTTTTAATTCGCCGGGTTCTGCTTTTATGTGCAGCATTTCGAATGACGGCACTTCAGTAATTGCAGGCGGAAAGGCGGTTCATGCAAGAAACTTCGGAAGCGGCGGAACACTGTACAACATTTTTATTGACACGACATTAAACCCTGTTTCAGTGGGAACGATTGGTACAGAAACACCTACGGAATATTCTTTAAAACAAAACTATCCGAATCCTTTTAACCCTGTTACAAACGTTAGATTCTCAATTTTAAATGCAGAACAGGTAAAGTTAGTTGTTTATGATATTGCGGGTCGTGAAGTTCAGACACTCGTGAACGAAAGATTACAGCCGGGAACGTACGAAACAAAGTTTGACGGTTCTTCATTAAACAGCGGTGTATATTTTTACAGATTAACTACCGAAAGGTACACAGAAACCAGAAAAATGGTAATGACGAAATAATTCTTTTAAGTTTTTTGTTTATAAAGCAAAAACAGCCGTTACTTAAAATAACGGCTGTTTTGTTTTAAGAATTATGTATTAATTAGCGGGTTTAATCTCTTAGGGTAAATTCCCCGCCGCTTGCGGCGAAAGGTTTTTACAAATATAATAAATAGATACCCCGCTGCTTGCGGCGGGGAGTTTCATTGCTGCCGACTATTGATGCTAATTCAGAAATATATTTGCCAGCCTGTTCAGTATCTGCGACGAAAGCCACTTCAATAACTTTAGTAGAAGGTGTAACGAGTAATGCATAACTGAATGTTTTACCATTAGTGGTTGAACCTGATAATTCAAATGCTGACATTCCGTTTACAGTAACCTGGCTCAGACCGTTTACGGTTGCTCCCGGGAAAGCAGTGTTAATATCTTTAACTGCCTGTTCAACTGATGCATCAATTACGTTTAACACAATTGCAACTTCCCTTGAATCAGGAAACATTTTTATAGTTGTGCTGCTGGTTTCATAATGCCATCCGCCAGGAACAGTTACTGAAACATGTGCCGTCGGATGTGTAAAAATATCCTGCGCGGAAACGAACTGATTTGATGTAAACATTACAACTAATACAAATGGTCAAACTAAGATGTTCTTCATTTTTTTCTGTTTAAAATAATAATATTTACTTAAAACTAATCTGAGATGAAAAAGTTCCTGGTTATTTCAATAAATTTTTCTGTATAATCGAAGATAATTTTAATTGCACTTAGTCTATTATTAGCATAATTTATAATGTATGAAATATACTTTACTTATAATACTTGTGTTTACTTCTTCATTTGCCTTTGCGCAAAAGGTAATGATATATGGCGGCGAGAATCACGACGTATATCTGGGTTGTCTGACCTGCACACAGTTTCACGATGAATCTGTCTGGAATGAAAACGGTGTTTACGGGACGAAGAACAACAATCTGTCTATATGGAGTGAATTCAGCGAATACGGAAATGAATTCAGTTATTTAAGTCCGTGGAATGAATATGCCACTCATCCGCCGATACTTGTAGATGAAGACGGCGGATATTACGGCTACTTTACACGAAATACAGACTTTAAGGACAGAACAGAAGTTGAATTCTTTGTTTATGTACTAAATAACTACAGATGGATAAATGAACACTTCGAAGAATTCCTAAAAGGGCTTATTTTGTGATTTGATTGCTCTTTTATCTATCAAAATAATTGAATTTCTAATATCATATTGAATATCTATTTTATCCTATCCCGAAAATTATAAACTTAATAATAATCATGGAATACTTCAAAAATTTTATTAATGGCGAATGGAAAGATTCGAAGAGCGGTAAATACACAGAAAACAGAAACCCTGCTAATAACGAAGATTTGATTGGCTATTTTCCTGCTTCAACCACAGATGACGTGGAAGAAGCAATTAAAGCTGCAAAAGAAGCACTGAAAAAATGGAGACTCGTACCCGCTCCAAAACGCGGAGATGTGCTTAAAGTAGTTGGCGATATTATGCTGGAAAGAAAAGATGAGATATCGTTTGAAATGACAAGAGAGATGGGAAAGGTTTTTGCCGAGACAAAGGGCGATACACAGGAAGGTATTGACACGGCATACTATGCAGCATCTGAAGGCAGAAGACTTTTCGGACTGAACGCTCCGAGCGAACTTCCGAATAAGATGAACCTTAGTTTCAGAGTTCCTATCGGTGTTGCGGGTATTATCACTCCGTGGAATTTCCCGATGGCAATTCCTACCTGGAAGATTTTCCCTGCACTCGTTTGCGGTAACACAGTAGTTTTTAAACCTGCAGAACTTACTCCGAAGACTGCCAATACATTCGTGAAGATAGTTGACGAAGCAATGCACATTGTTCTTGGTAAAGATTACATCCCTGGAGTTATAAACATCATTCACGGAAGCGGAAAAGTTGTCGGTGAAACAATCATTAACAGCAAAGACATTGACCTTATTTCATTCACGGGTTCGACAGCCGTCGGAAAGAGAATCAACGAAGTGGGCGGAAAAGACTTAAAGAGAATATCATTAGAGCTCGGCGGGAAGAATGCACAGATTGTAATGGACGACGCAAACCTTGACCTGGCAATAGATGCGGTTCTCTGGGGAGCATTCGGAACCACAGGACAAAGATGCACTGCAACTTCGAGATTAATTTTACACAAAGACATTCACGATAAGTTTTTAGAAATGCTCGTTAAGAGAGTGAACAAACTGAAACTCGGATACGGAAACGACAAGGGTGTTGATGTTGGTCCGTGCGTTTGTGAATCACAGAGAGAAACAGTTAATGATTACGTACAGATTGGACTGAAAGAAGACAAGGCAACACTCATCGCAGGCGGCGACTATGCAAAAGACGGCGACCTTGCAATGGGCTGGTTCTACAAACCCACAATATTCAAGGATGTAACTCCTGATATGAGGATTGCAAAGGAAGAAATTTTCGGACCTGTACTATCAGTTCTGAAATGTTCTTCGCTTGAAGAAGGAATCGAAATACTCAACAATACAGAATACGGACTTTCATCGAGCATATTCACGAATAACGTGAACGATGCGTTTACTGCAGTGAGAGACATTCAGGCAGGTATCACATACATCAACGGTGCGACGATTGGTGCGGAAGCACATATGCCGTTCGGCGGTGTAAAGGCAACGGGCAACGGACACAGAGAGGGTGGCTGGACGGTTTACGATTTCTACACAGAATGGAAAGCTGTTTACATTGACTACTCGGGCAAGTTACAAAGAGCACAGATAGATAATTATTAATATTGTACAATGCGGCAGTGGAAAACCTCTGCCGCTTTTTTATAAGTTATTATTTTAAAGCGAATGAGAAAACTACTATTACTTGTATTAATATTTGTATCGGCTGTATCGGTATCATTTTCACAACCGCTGGACACTCTTTATAAAAAGGGAAACGACGCAATAAGGAGCAATAATTTTGAAACTGCATTAAGTTATTTCAACATTATTGTTAAGAAAAACCCGGGGGAATCATCGGCATACAATTCTATCGGTTTTATTTATCTGATGATGAAGAATTATGATAATGCGATTGAGAATTTTAATAAGGCAATAGATTTAGATTCAAATTACGAGAGAGCATACAGCAACAGAGGAACAACATACCTTTTAAAGAACGATGTAGAAAACGCATACAAGGATTTAAACAAAGCCTTATCGATAGAGCCAAAAGATTTAATTGCATTAAATTCTCTCGGGACGCTTTATGGATATCTGAGCAAGGTAAACGAAGCGATAGAAATATTTAACAGGGCAGAAGAAATCGACCCGATGGCTGTTGACACTTACTGGAACCGCGGGGCTTTATACATGAACCTTGACAAGTACGAAGAGGCACTGGTTGATGCGAATAAGGCAATAAATGCAAACCCTTCGATTGCGAAGAGTTATTACTTCAGGGGGACGATTTATAAATACCTGAAAAAGTACAACGAGGCAATGGAAGATTACAAAAAAGCACTTGACCTGGATTCGTCAGACGGAGAAATATACATTAGAAGAGGAATACTTTACCTTGCGATGGGAGAATACAAACTGGCAGTTGATGATATGGAATACGGTTTAAAGTTAAAACCTGAACTTAAAGAAGATAAAACTGTTTCAGATTATTTAAAGGAAGCGAAAGGAAAACTAAAATAATATTGCAAAATGAAAAGATTTATAATTTTATTATTGTCTTTAGCATTTGTAACGGGATGTGGTAAAAAGAAAGAAGAAGTAACAGTAACAAAAACAGGTGAAACGGCAAAACAAAACACGGGTAAAACAGCCGACACCGTAAAAGAAAGCAAGGATGAGGAGGGAGAAGGCAAGTCACCTCCTGATGAAAACAGAGGAAGCGGCAACAGGAATACTCAGGAATACGTAAGCCTTAAGACATCTGAGGCATCATCGAAGACAGGTTCTTACGCTTTGGTGACGGGTTATGTAGCAGATGTTGTAATAAGGGAGAAAGTGGCGTACCTGAATTTCGACGGGAAGTACCCGAAGAATACGTTTACCGCTGTAATCTTTCCAGATAAGTTTGAACTGTTCGGAGACCTGACGAGTTATAAGAATAAGACGGTAGAGGTTAAAGGCAAGATAGGACAGTACGGCGGAAAGCCTCAGATAATTTTGAATAACAAGAATCAAATAAAAGTATTGAAATAATGGCAGTAAAAAGCGGATATGTGTCTATAGTAGGGCGGCCAAATGCGGGTAAGTCAACGCTGATGAATGCATTTCTGGACTTCAAACTTTCTGCGGTGAGCAGGAAGGTTCAGACCACACGCAATAAAATACAGGGAATACTAACGGGAAAAGACCACCAGATAATTTTCGTTGATACGCCCGGTGTGCTTGAACCGAAGTACGAAATGCAGCAGTATATGAAGAAGGAAATAAAGACTTCATTTAAAGATACCGACCTTGTGCTGTACCTGATTGACGGTGCGAACATTGTGATGAAAGATTTGCAGAAGATTGAGAAGGATTACAAAAAGGATTTTGACAGACAGAAAAGGATTGTCGTTTTAAACAAATGCGACAGACTTTCGGAAGAACAGATATTCGATAAGATTGCAACGCTGAAACAGGAACTTGGAGTTAAGGATATTATCACAGTTTCTGCCGTTACAAAACTTAACCTCGATATCCTTAAGAATGTTATAATTGAAAACCTTCCAGAGGGTGATTTCTATTATGACAATGATACGCTGACCGATAAACCTGAGAAGTTTTTCGTGTCGGAAATAATAAGAGAAAAGATACTGGAACTGTATGAAGAGGAAATCCCTTACAGTGTGCATGTAGAAGTTAGAGAGTTCAAAGTAAGAGATGAAGACCAGAAAGATTATATTAATGCAGACATAATACTCGAACGCGAAACACAGAAAATAATAGTACTCGGCAAGCGCGGAGAGAGGATAAAGAAACTCGGAGAGCTTGCAAGGATTGACATAGAGGCATTTGTAGGGAAAGAGGTTTACCTGAAACTGTTCGTGAAGGTGCGGAAGGACTGGAGAAAAGACCATAGATTTTTAAAGAATATATTTTAAAGAGCGCGCACTGATTTTACTGATTCAAACTGATTTTCGCTTATAAATATTAGGGTTAAAGATTTAGATAAGGAATTATAAGATTAGAGATTCCTGCTAAAAACATGCAAGACCTTATGTTTAAAATGGTAAGCCTTTAAGAAAATTATTATATTTGTTTTTGGGAACTAAAAATAATAATTGAAAGGGCTTACCAATGAAACAAATTAGTAAAATCGGAATTACTAAAAAAGTAATTAAGAAGACAACTTTTAGAAAAGACCATTTTAAAGGTATGTGTGTTTATGCAGGGATAGATGTCCACAAGAAGAGTTGGTTTATAACATTATATGTTGAGAAAATATTTATTAAATCATTTACAGTTTCGCCACCAAGTAGTGAGAAATTGATAAGTTATTTAACCGAACATTATCCAGGGGGAGAGTATCACGTGGTTTATGAAGCCGGTTTTAGTGGCTATAGTTTATATGATGATTTGACAGCTGTAGGAATTGATTGCAAAGTTGTTTCTCCTGCAGACGTACCGATGGGAAATAAGAACAAGAAATTTAAGACAGACAAAAATGACAGTAAGAATTTGGCTCAGCAATTAAAGAGCGAATCATTGTACGGGATACATGTACCTGATCCGATTATAAGAGAGTATAGAGCATTGGTGAGATTAAGAAACAAATTAGTAAAAGACAGAACAAGGATAAAGAATTATACAAAGAGCAATTTAATGTTTTTTGGTAAAGAGATAAAAGATGAGGAAGGGAAAGCTAAGAAGAGCTGGAGCAAAGAATTTTATCGATTATTATCAGAAGTGAATTATAATACAGATGAGGGAAAAAAGGTAATGGAAAGACAAATAAATATGATAAAATATCTTGACGGACAAGTGAAAGAGGTGGATAAAGAAATAGAAGCGTTATCGAAACTACCAAGATTCAAGGAAGATGTGGAGATATTAACAAGTGTTCCGGGAATAGGTATATTATCGGCAATGGTATTACTGGTGGAGATAGGAGATTTTAGCCGATTTTATGATACGGGTCAATTGAAAAGTTACGTAGGGATAATCCCAAACGAACATTCGAGCGGAGAGAAGGAAGTGAAGACGGAGATAACGAAAAGAGGAAATAAATTTCTAAAGAAAATAATAATAGAGGCAAGTTGGACAGCAATAGGAAAGGATAAATCATTATTGAACATATATACAAAAGCTGCAAAACGTATGCCAGGCACAAAAGCAATAATCATAGTGGCAAGTAGTTTACTAAACAGGATACGGAGTATAATGCGCCAAAGGATACTTTATAAATTAGCTATTTAAGAAACAAACGAAGCATAGAGTTTTAAGAAATGCACAACATAAAAATAGTTATAGACACAAATTTTAGTCGGGATACGCTACTGTCATTCTGCGGCCATAGGACTGCTCATCGTAAGACTGCGACCCGACATTTTAGACATAATAAATAGAACTTGCGGCTATCAAAGAAGATAGACTGCTGATAAAAGACTTGTCATAAATTTTTATGAAGTGTGAAAGAACAAATTATAATAAGTGAGATTATCCAAGATAAAATGCTACGAGTTATTAGACTCTCCGCATTTTATCTTGGAATTAAAAAAGAGACTTGCATTTTAACATAAAGGAATGACAGAGGTGGGAGATTATTTTTGAAAAAATTTGTTTTGTTACAACATTTTTCTTAATAGTAACAAAGACAGAATATTTAATTATAATAGCAGAAGGGATAAAAGAATTACGAAGAATTTTAAGAGCAGTATCGGGTTTGTAATTTCACTGATTGCAGTATGGTTTCTGGTATACTTTAATCTTGAGAGATTAGCATCTGCATTAAACGATATTACAGAATTATCTTCTGTAAAAGACGGATATGCACGTTCTGTAGAGTTTTTTATCTTCGAAGTTCCGAAAGTATTAATGCTGCTTACCTTAATAGTCTTTGTGATGGGAATAGTAAGGACATATTTCTCACCTGAAAAAACAAGAGCGCTGCTTGAAAAGAAATCGTTATTTCTCGGGAATGTACTTGCTTCAGTGCTTGGTATATTCACTCCCTTCTGTTCGTGTTCCGCAGTTCCTTTATTCATTGGGTTTGTTGAAGCAGGAATACCTCTTGGGGTTACACTTTCATTCCTTATTGCAGCTCCGATGATAAATGAAGTTGCAGTAATACTTCTGTTTGGGATGTTCGGATGGCAGACTGCTGTAATCTATGTTTCCACAGGATTATTCATTGCGGTTCTTTCGGGATACATAATCGGTAAGCTAAAACTAGAGAAGTATGTTGAAGAATGGGTCTATGAGATAAAAAGTAACAGACAGGAATCAGAAGAAGAGAAGATAACTTTCCGGGAAAGAATCGAAAGCGGATACATTGCTGTAAAAGACATTGTCGGAAAAGTATGGATATACATTATTATAGGAGTTGGTGTTGGTTCGGCTGCACACGGATATGTACCTGAAGATTTTATGGCAGGGCTTATGGGTAAATCTGCGTGGTGGTCTGTACCCTTGTCAGTTTTAATCGGAATCCCTTTATACTCAAATGCAGCGGGAATAATTCCGATTGTGTCTGTGCTTATTGAAAAGGGTGCATCGCTCGGTACTGCACTTGCGTTTATGATGGCAGTTATCGGACTTTCTCTTCCTGAAGCAATTATACTGAAAAAGGTTTTAAAACTACCTATGATATTCATATTCTTCGGAATCGTTGGGGTTGGAATTATGATAGTAGGCTACATATTTAACTTAATATATTAGATGGAAAAACTAACAAAAAAACTCGCGTTCTTAGACAGATATCTTACTCTATGGATTTTTGTCGTTATGCTCATTGCGGTACTGGCAGGATATTTCTTTCCCGGAATTGTTGGGTTCTGGAACAAATTTCAGTCAGGGACTACTAATATTCCGATTGCTATCGGTTTGATTCTGATGATGTATCCGCCGCTTGCAAAAGTAAGGTACGAAGACCTTGGCAAGGTATTCAGGAACTACAAAGTACTTTCGTTATCACTCGTTCAGAACTGGATTATCGGTCCACTACTTATGTTCTTCCTTGCGATAACATTCCTGCAGGATTACCCGCATTATATGGTGGGGCTCATATTAATAGGTCTTGCAAGGTGCATTGCGATGGTAATAGTATGGAATGAACTTGCAAAAGGAGATACTGAATATGCGGCGGGGCTGGTAGCGTTTAATTCAGTGTTTCAGGTATTGTTCTTCTCGGTATACGCATACATATTCTTAACGATTCTACCGAATCTTTTTGGGATAAAATCGTTTGCTGTGGATGTTTCGATAGGACAGATTGCAGAAAGTGTTTTCATATACCTTGGCATACCATTTATTGCAGGAATGCTGACAAGGCTGGTTCTTGTAAAACTAAAAGGCAAAGACTGGTATCACAGTAAATTCATTCCCAAAATCAGCCCAATAACTTTAATAGCGTTACTCTTCACAATATTTGTGATGTTTTCGCTTAAAGGTGATGTGATAATAAAAATCCCTATGGATGTTGTTAGGATTGCAATTCCTCTTGTTATATATTTTGTTATTATGTTTTTCGTTTCCTTCTATATGGGTAAAAAAGTAGGAGCTGATTATTCGAAGACAGCAACGCTTTCATTTACAGCGGCAAGCAATAACTTCGAACTTGCAATAGCCGTTGCTGTTGCAGTATTCACAATAAATTCAGGTGAAGCATTTGCGGCTGTTATTGGTCCGCTTGTGGAAGTGCCGGTCCTGATAGCATTGGTTAACGTTGCTTTGTGGATGAAGAAGAAGTATTTCCCGAAAGAAGATTCCGACAGCGGCAACATTAAATCACCCGACTTATGCCCATAGAAAAGAGAGAAGTTCACCACAAAGGACACAGAGTTCACAGAGCATTATCTGACACTAAAGATTTTATTATAATACTCTTTGTCATTATTATAAGTTTGTTATTTAGTTCCTGCAGTAAGGAGAAGATTTTAGGGACTAACGACATCACTTATACGGTTTACTATTTCCATCCGACGGCAAGATGCGAAAGCTGTATCAACATAGAGAACTTCACGAAAGAACTTATAACTACAAAGTATACAACTCCCCTTGCGATGAAATATGTAGCACTTAACATTGAAGATAAAGAAAACGAACATTTCAGAAAAGACTTTAACCTTAAATTCAGTTCGGTTGTAATAGTGAAATCAAAGAAGGGCGAGACAGAGAAATACAAGAATCTTGACAGTATATGGACGTACAGTGAGAACAAGTTTAATTTCTTTAATTACACTGACAGAGAGATTCAATCTTTTTTGAAATGACAGGTTAATACAAGAGACAATGGAACGCTGATGACACCGAAAGAGCGAATTATCACAGGACATTTTAGGGAATGAGATTTACTAAAGGAACTGTTGGAGTATAGATTCCTGCTAAAAACATGCAGGAATGACAAGATGGGGAATTTGATTTTGGTAAGAGATAAAACAAAGCATATTTTTAAATATATTAGTAAGGAATTATGAAAAATTTATTTGTAGTAGTTTTACTGTTAGTGTCAATAGCATTTATTTCCTGCAAAAAGAGTAATACAGAAAGCACACACCAGACGTCGGGTGTGTCGGGCAAAGATTCTGTTAAGTATAAAATTGAATTCGTGGAACTTGGTTCGGTAAACTGTATTCCTTGCAAAAAGATGCAGCCAATAATGAAGTCAATAGAAGAGAAATACAAAGGTCTTGTGAAGGTAACGTTTCACGATGTCTGGAAAGATGAAGCACCTGCGAAGAAATACGGAATCGATTTAATTCCTACGCAGGTATTCCTTGATGCTAACGGAAAAGAAATAATGAGACACGAAGGATTTTATCCCGAGGAGGACATAGATAATTTTTTAAAGTCACAGGGAGTTAATTTCAATTAATTATGATTGACACAATTTTTGAGTTTCTCAGCAAAGCTTTAACGGGAAATGCAGACACAGCAGTGTTTGCATCTTTCGGATGGGGAATCGTCAGCGTTTTATTGAGCCCCTGTCATCTTTCAAGCATTCCACTGGTTGTCGGGTTTATAAACTCACAGGGTGAGATTAATCTGAAAAGGACTTTTATTATCTCATTAGTATTCGGCGTTGGAATATTAATAACGATTGCTCTTATAGGATTAATTACAGCGCTTGCAGGAAGGCTGATGGGAGATGTAGGAGCCGCAGGTAATTACTTAGTTGCGAGTGTATTCTTTATAGTCGGATTGTATTTAATGGATATAATAAAACTTCCGTGGGATGGTGCGAGTATAAAACCGACTAAACACAAAGGAGTGCTTGCTGCATTAATACTCGGGCTTTTGTTTGGTATCGGACTTGGTCCCTGTACGTTTGCATATATGGCCCCCGTACTTGGAGTAGTGTTTAAGGTTTCAAGAACAAATATCATCTATTCAATTATACTGCTGCTTGCATTCGGACTCGGGCATATTCTTGTGATAGTTGCTGCAGGAACACTGACCAGGAAAGTACAACAGTATCTTAACTGGACTGAGAAATCAAAAGCGGCAACTTACATAAAGCGTGTATGCGGAGTAATGGTGATATTAGGCGGTATATACATGATATATAATACTTTCTAATAATTATGAAAACAATAATAACGGTTTTACTTTTAATGTTCTCAGCGCAACTGTCAGCATAATACTATACAGACTTCACGAAGGAAGATATTGACGGTAAAGAGATTACTTTAAGCAGCCTTGTTGAGAAAGGACCTGTTATGATTGGGTTCTGGAGAACCTGGTGTCCGTCCTGCAAAGAAGAACAGAGAAATATGCAGATACTGTTTGAGAAGTATAAACAAAAGGGATTTACTTACATTGGAATAAATATAGACAACCAGAAGTCAGTATCAAAAGTGAAGTCATACGCTGCAACAATGGGGTTTACTTTTCCAGTCATACTTGACACAGACAAAGAACTATTTCAAATGTACGGCGGAAGCGAAGAAGCAGTTCCGTATTACTTTATAATAGGAAAAAACAAGAAGGTGCTCAATACTCATTTGGGATATAAAATCGGGGACGAGAAAATGATAGAAGATGAAATTATAGAAGCGTTAGGAGTTAAAGAGTAATTATTATTTCGGTGAGTATGGAAGCGGCAATGATTATATTGGTTGAAATTATAAGTTAAGAATACAGATGGTTAATGAATAAAGGGATATGGTATGCAATTGGTGCTTATGCGTGGTGGGGATTTTTTCCGATATACTGGAAACTTCTGAAACATGTACCTGCACTTCAGTTAATAAGTCACAGGATAGTATGGTCTTTTGCGGCACTGATAGTTGTTATACTGATTATTCGTCAGTGGAAAGAATTCAGAGACTCGGTTTTTAATTTTAAGGTTTTGAGGCTTTATCTTCTTGCTGCAATTCTGATTGCAGTAAACTGGTTTATTTATGTATGGGCTGTCAACGCAGGACACATTGTTGAAACAAGTCTGGGATATTACATAAATCCCCTTCTGAGTGTTTTAATGGGCGTTATATTCTTTCGTGAGCACCTGAATTTATGGCAATGGATACCTATCGGGATGGCAGCGGCAGGTGTACTTTATTTAACTGTATCTTTGGGTACGCTGCCGTGGATTGCATTAATACTCGCATTTTCATTCGCATCTTACGGACTTGTTAAAAAAGTAGCTCCACTCAGTTCATTACACGGCTTAACGCTTGAAACGCTGATACTCCTGATACCTGCTGCAGTTTTCATTTTTTATTCAGAGAGTTCAGGAACGAGTGTTTTTATGCATTACGGCTGGGTTTCTGATTTAATGATAGTTGGCGCAGGTGTAATAACAACCATACCGTTACTGTTGTTTGCTTCTGCAGCGAAACGCATTCCTCTTTCATTTATTGGTATACTTCAATACATAGCACCAACGATACAATTTCTTATCGGCGTTCTGTTATACAAGGAACAGTTTTCAACACAACAATTTATAGGATATTCCTTCGTATGGATTGCACTGATAATATTCGGGTTCAATAGTTTTTCTTCGTACAGGGCCAAGAGTGTTATGGCGGCGGAAATGGAATAGTGTCCTCATTTTTATCCCGTTAATACTTCTAATTTGAAACAAATACAAGACTTTTAAGTATCATATTTAAGAGTTAATTTGTACTAAATCAATTATAAATACTCAATGAAAAATTTCAAACTATTAGTAACGATATTATCGTTTACATTATTAAACACGCTTTATGCACAGGAATTAACGACTGTAAAGATAAATGAGGTTTCCAGTGTTAAAAACCAGGGTATGAGCGGTACGTGCTGGTGCTTTTCAGTTATATCAATTCTTGAATCGGGTATGATGAAGGCGGGAATCAGCACTGCTGACCTGTCAGAAATGTACGTAGTAAGAAACATATATTTTGACAAAGCAAAGAATTACATACTTCGTCAGGGGTTCACAAGATTTTCAGAGGGAGCGTTCACACACGATGTGATGCCTGCAATTAATAAATATGGAATTGTACCTGAAGATGCTTATCCTAACTTACAGTCAGGAATGATAAACCATCAGGGATTTGACGAGAAGCTTAAGAAGTTTCTTGACAGTGTGCTTGTGAAGCAGCCGATATCAGCAGACTGGGAAGTGAACTTCAACAGAATGCTCGATGAGAAGTTCGGTAAAGTACCTGCCGAATTTACTTATGAAGGGAAGAAATATACACCTATGGAATTTGCAAAGAACGTATTGAAATTCAACCCTGATGACTTTGTAGGTTTAACTTCTTTTACGCATCACGAATTTTACAAACCGTTTAACGTTGAAGTACCTGACAATTATTCGGGCGGACAATTTTACAATGTACCGATAGACGAACTGATTGAGGCAACAGAAACTGCAATAATGAACGGTTACACTGTAGGATGGGATGCAGACGTTTCGAATTCATTCTTCGCTCAGGACAAGGGATGGGCTATGTATCCAAAGGGCAAGAGCAGCCTGAAGGATGCTATAAACCCCGATGATGCCGAAGCCGATTACACACAGAAGTCAAGACAGGATTTATTCGAAAACCTAACAACACAGGACGACCACTTAATGCACTTAGTCGGGATTAAGAAAACAGACAACGGAAAGATATTCTTTTACGTAAAGAATTCGTGGGGGGCCATGGGGCCGTTTAAGGGATTCATAAATGTATCGGAAACTTATTTTGGGATTAACACAGTAACTATAGTACTGCCGAAAGCTGCGCTGGATTCGGGATTAAGAACTAAGTTAGGAATATAATAGCAGGAAGATATTGCACACTAAATAGAATGATCAGAATTGATTTTTGCTGACAAAAAGATTTTCGGGGTTAAAGATTAAAAAAGCCGTTCTTTTATACAAAGAACGGCTTTTTGTTTATATAAACCTATTTCTTCTTTTTATAAGTAAGTGTATTACCTCTTCCGACATAGGACAATTCAAGTTTTGAATCATTTACATTAACTATATAAAAGCATCTTATCTCATCATTATCGAATACGGTAATGTATTTTCCTTTAGGGTTGGTTTTAGCTTTATCGTTTGCGAGGCATGAGTCTCCTGTTGCAAACTTTGTGATTTCAGGTTTTTCACCATTGTATATTTCAATCCATTCGTTTCCTTTAACCTGCAGTACTGATTTCGAGTCATCAGTGCTGACCCATTTACCCTCGAGTGCGGATATTTTTGAATCCGGTTCTTTCGGTGACTCCTTCATTGTTTCTTTTGGCAACTCCTTTTTTGAGGTAGTATCTTTCTTTGTTTCTGTGTCTTGTTTTTTAGGGCCCGAATCACAGGATGCTAAAAGAAACGAAATCAGTCCTGCCGCAACAAAAAGAGACAAAATTGTTTTCTTCATAGATGTGTGTATGTTTAGTTAAACTTAATCATTACAAATATAGCACATCTAATCCGCCAATTCTATGTGATTAAGAAACTTACATCTGTATCCGCTATTTCATTTATAGTCCGGATTATGTAATTTTATAAGGCTTTTAAATAAAGCCTGCAGACATTTTATTATTATGTAATAAATGATAACGATTAAATAATATTATATTTGCACAAACATATTGAAACTTTATTATATTAATAATAAATAATACAAAGACTATAGAACCTGATTTACAAAATAAGGCAGAGATTGACACAATCATACTTTCCGACATACACCTCGGGTCTGAAGTAGCAAGACCAACCGAAGCAAAGGAAACATTAAAGAAGTATAAGTTTAAAAGATTAATCCTGCTCGGAGATATATTCGATGATTTGAATTTCAACAGGTTAAAAAAGGAGCACTGGAGTTTTCTTTCATACATAAGAAAACTTTCCAATCCTAAAAACAAGGTGGAAGTTATCTGGGTGGAAGGAAACCACGACGAAGGACTTTCACGAATCACCTCACACTTTCTGGGTTTAAAAGTTTACAAAGAATATTCTTTTCAAATTAAGGAAAAGAACTTACTTGCAATACACGGTCATCAGTTCGACAGGTTTCTGAATGAGAACATAATAATCAGCAGTATAACATCGTATATATACGACAAGATACAAAGACTCAGCGGTGAGAAACAAACATTTGCAAGATGGGTGAAAGGTAAAAGCAAGGGGTGGTTAAGGCTTGCAAATAAAATTGCCATTAGGGCGGCTGAATATGCCGGACACAGAGGCTTCAATACAGTCATATGCGGGCACACGCATCAGCCACTGCACAAACATTTTCCTGAGAGGAATATTTCTTATTACAACACAGGCTGCTGGACAGATATACCTTCTTCGTACATCACCATTTCTGAAGACGGTGAAATTAAAATCTCAGATTCGTTAAAATAACTGACATTAATCAATTCTTAAAACCACAACAATATTC
>Ga0194056_10000392_pt1 | contig 23665 bp, 17 predicted proteins | sample SepL4413m_MetaG_FD_155458 | JGI IMG/M metagenome (GOLD analysis project Ga0194056, IMG submission 155458) | Anoxic zone freshwater microbial communities from boreal shield lake in IISD Experimental Lakes Area, Ontario, Canada - Sep2016-L442-13m | ecosystem: Environmental > Aquatic > Freshwater... | reverse complement strand
TCACCCCTCCGCCTGAACCTCTTCCCGACAAGACCACTGTGGAACCGGCACCACCGGCCAGCCCCCATCACAAAAAAACACCCATACGCATCGCCGAGAAACCTGCAGAATGGCCAGCCCTTTCAGGCAGTCGCTGGAGCACTATCTCATCCCCAAAGGAGTTGAAACTGGTATTTCATTATGGAACTTTTACCAAAGGCATCGAACTCTCAAGCAACGCCCGCCAGGATCTAAAAGCCATTGCCGCCAAACTCAAAGGGAAACCTTTCAGAATAGAAATTGAGGGCCATACCGATTCGACTAAGGCCAGCAAAGCCAAATCCTATGGCAATGACAATATGGCTATAGGCTTGGCACGGGCAAAAACCGTCGCCAGTTATCTGACCGGCTCATGCGGACTTCCTGCGTCCATGGTCTCAACCTCATCCGCCGGCGACACCAATCCCCCCTATCCAAATACCACCGCCCTCAATCAGCAAAAAAACAGAACGGTCATACTCAAGATTACCTCACAATAGACACTTAATCCCCTCCCCTTCATCCGGGTTTTAGTTGGCCGCAAAACCCGGCAAACATGATCTGAAACGTTTCAGATTCATTTTCCGCTACCTTCCCCTCACATGGCCACGGACACACCGAGCAAATCACAGCGAGGAATGGTGCCGGGAGGGAGCTCTGTTTTACGGGAGGCGATCCAGAGACGAATGGTCTCATCGGCACGCGCCTCAAGATCGGGAGATAAAGCCAGGACAGCCCCCAACTGCGTCGCTGTTTTCCCAAGACGCTCAGTGTCCCACCCGAGTTCGTCCACCTGCGTGGAGCCATTCAGTTCCACACGAACAACGCTGGACGAAGACCCCTGATCGGCACGATCCCAGGTGACCCGGTAGCGAGCCTCCACCATTCCAGATGCCGTGCCGGCAGCCGGGACGCACGCCGTGTCGCCGCTGAAGGGGGCGTTCTGGAGATAGGACAACAGGGCGTCAATCAACGGATGCCCGACCCCGAACAATTCGCATTTCTTCGTGCGGGTTGCCAACTCCCGGTCGAAGGTAACGTTCTCGTAGCGGGGCGCCACAAGCGGGTAGACTTTCAGGCAATCCGGGGTTTGAATGCGCCAGAATTCCCCACTTGGCAATACACTGCCGCCGAGGCGAATCACAGCCGCCCGACACCATTGGCCTAATTGCTTGAGATGGAATCTGCCGGAAATCCGGCGATAGTGCTCCAGATTAAAGTGGGTCAGATCCTGCGAAAGTTCCATAAGAGCGCTGCGGGCGTCTTGCGCCTGCCGCATCATCTCTTCCAACTGGGCGGCTGTGCGCTGGTAGTCGCGATCCACCAACGCCTGTTTGAAAAGTTGCTGGTAGTTCGGGTTCGAGCCAAGAAACCCCAGAATATCCAGGCGGAAGTCTTCCATCGGCTCACCGGTCTGCGGGTCAGTCTTGCCAATAGCTTGTGCAACGGTGCGCAACTTGTTGTCCAGTAGTTCGTAAATCCGCTCTTCAACGGTATCTTTGGCAACCAAGCTGTAAACCTGTGCGACCTCTTTCTGGCCATAGCGGTGTATGCGTCCAATGCGTTGCTCCACGGCCATGGGATTCCAAGGCAGATCGTAATTAAAGAGAATACGGGCACATTGCAGGTTAATCCCCTCGCCGCCCGCGGAAGTCGAAATAAGAAACTTCGCGCCGTTCTCTTCCCAAAAGCGCTCCGCCGCTTCAATCTTATCTTCCAGCGGACCACCCTTGATGGTGGCAATCCTGCTCTCGCCAAAGATCCTGGAGAGTTCAATGCGCAGGAATTCAAGCGTTTCTCGATATTGAGTGAAGATAATGAAACGCTCGTCGGGATTTGAGGCTTGGAGGTCGGACACCACCGACAGCAATCGGGCGAACTTCCGGTCGGTCCCCTCAGGTACGAGCGTGATCAATTCCCTAACCCTGCCAGATTCGTCGGGGATTTCAACGTCGGCATACACGCCGTCATCGCCTTCCTCATCGGCGTCCAATGACCAGTCGGTGTTCTCGTCCAGTTCGGCTGCCAATTTCTTCGCCACCCGCTGTTTGACTTGGGCAATGTACGTATCCGCCTCCGCATCGCTCTGGGCCGTCGGCGTTGAGGACCCCGGCTTGGTCGACAGGATGTCCCGCGCTAACAAACGCATTTCCTCGGTGAGCCGCACAATACGAACGGGAATCTCGGCGCTGAAGTCCGTGCGGCGTTTCTTCTCCAGGGCGATCTGCTCGCGCACCAACAAGACCAGCAATCGCCGCCGTAACGCCTGCCGGATCGCGCGCGGGCTGGATGACATCATTTTCTGGAAGGCAGTCATCACAAAGCCGATGGCGCGCTGGGCGCTGGTGGTGCGCCCGCTACGGAAGACCCCTGCGGCCTCATAACCGGTCTTCAGGTATTCGGTCAGTTGTTCGTAGAAGCGCTGCTCACGCAAGGCGGGCTCAAACGACTCCGTATGTACCTGGCGCCGAACGAACAAGGCCTTGCCTTCAGAATCAACGACTTCCCTTTTCGTGCGGCGGATCATGACACGGTTCAACAGACTGCGGTGCCGAATCAAGGCGTCGGGTGAATCGAAAAGGTGATCATCCAGAAGGTTGATCAGGGACCAGAATTGGAAGTTGTCGCCTTGGTGCGGGGTAGCCGAGAGGAACAGAAGGTCACGCGTATGCCCCCTGAGCGCTTCCATCAGGCGGTAATTCATCGTCGTTTGCTGTTTCTTGCCGTAGCGAATCCGGCTGACGTGGTGCGCCTCGTCCACGATGATGATATCGAAACGCGGGGAGTTCAGTACCCGATCCATGCGCACGGGCCGCTTCAGGGTATCAATGGAGGCAATGACCCGGTTATGGCTCTCCCACGTCGCTGGCGCATAGTCCTGAAAGTCGAGACCGAGAATCTCGAACTCCATACGAAAGCAGTCGCGCAATTCGTTCTGCCAGTTCTTGACCAACCCGGCGGGGGTCAAGACCAGGACGCGGGCGCCCTCGTGCCGGGCGATAAGTTCGCGGATGATCATGCCGGTTTCGATGGTCTTGCCGAGGCCGACCTCGTCTGCGATCAGCAAGCGACGGCGGGGCATCCGCACCACCTCATGCGTGAGCAGGATTTGATGTGGCAGAAGTTGGGTCCGGGAATTGGTGAGTTCGCCCCCCGCATTGCCGAGTGCGAACTGCCAGGCAAGTTGGCGCAACAGGAAATCATTCATATCGTCAAACCGGCCCTCGCGCAACTTCTGCCATGGGGACACAGCATGTTCCAACCTTTCGACCGGTAACGATTCCAGACGCCGTCCGGACCGTGTTTCAAAGGCCACGTCAGCCACGTAGTCGGAACCGCTCTCACAGACGCGCAGGACTTCGCCGACACCAAGTTCGTAGCGCCCGGTGATACGGACCCGGTCACTTGTTGAAAGTTTAGAGGGCTTACCTGTCACGACAGGTTCTCCCCAAAGAGATACGTGGGATGCCCGCCGATGCTTTCGATATGCGGGTTGGACCCAAACAGGCGCCAGAGCGGAATACGTTTATTGGCGTAGCGGGCGTAGAGATGATTGTTACCACCTAGATCGAGCTGGCAGGAAACAGGCACATGGATGATCCCCATATTGCTGACGTCATTTGCGACAGCCTTGAGCCGCCGCTTGATGGCTGTCATGAACGGCCAATCCTGATTCTCGGCAAGTGGCTCCAGAATATTAAGACCAATCAATAATTCATCCAAACGAAGCAGGCACACACCCTGAGAACGGCGGTCATAGGGAAACGGATCCTGCTCGAACTCACGGATGAGATCGAAAAGGCCCAGCCGAATGGGATTCGGAACCAGTTTCCCGGGTTGGTTCCCAGACCAGTCACAGCACGCATCAGGTATTATGAGGTATCCAGCCATGGTTATTCGATCACCTCCCAATGCCCGCCCTTGTCTGGACCAATGCGGCGCAAGCGCTCCTGCTGTTGCAGTTTTTGGATGTTCCGCTCCACCGACCGTTTGGTTACACCGATCGCGGCTGCCAGTTCAGGGAGGGTGATCTCAGCGTTCTGGCGCATAGCATCCAAGATTTTTCCCGACGTTTTCACCGACGTTTTCACCGACGTTTTCACCGACGCTTCTGACTCTTTACGGTGAACCGTGGCGGTGAACAGGCAGCCTTCATGGTCATCGCTAAAATCGATCTTTGGCCACGCCTCCAACGCCCGTTTGATCCCGGAACCAAGTCCATGATATGGCAACAGCCCCTTGGCGATGTAAGATACCAGAATCGGGTTGCGGGTATTGGAATTTCCGGCCCGGATCTTTTCCACTGTGAGGTTGTTCGGCAGATGACCCGGACTGACGATCTCAATACGGTTGTCAAAGATGAATAGTCGGATTGGGGCACTGACAAGGTAATCCCGATGAACCAGCGCGTTGACTAATAACTCTTCGAACACCGTAGGCGAGATTTCCGGTGTCCCTGGCGCATTCACACCACGCCCGGCCTGCCCCTTATGCAGGTTGCGCAGGACAAAAGCCATGGAATCTTCGAATATCCGGCGCAGTGGCCCGGCGAAGTCTTCCGTGTCCAGATACTGGGTGGAGTGAATATCGTTACCGGGATAGCGAATGGCCTTCACAATAAACTGGGGCTTGATCCACTCCGGTCGTTCCGCAAACAACAATACTCCCGCTAAGTTCAGCCGGCCCTCGTCGGTGGCCAGGTTCATGTTCTGGAGCAGGCGCAACCGGTCCGCCGGGGCATCGGGGTAGTCCTGCTGATACACATCCCGCAAGAAATCACGGAAACGCAACTTATCCAGCTTCTCGATGCCGGCCTTGGTCGGTAATTCGTCCGCATGGAACTGATCGGACATTTGAAACAGCCGCCGCAACTCCTCCTTGGAATTGATCCGACGTTTATCAGCACCGGATTTCATCCAGATGCTCCCGTTCTTGTCGAAATACGGCTTATCGAGCCCCTTGGGCACAGTCAGCACAATCACCAGCCGCCCGCCCGGCAGTTTGACGTTTTCCGTCTGGACGGTCAGCGGACTGCGGATATTGTGGGCGGCCACGTTGCCGACCAACTGATTGATCCGTGTCACCTCATCACTACTCAACCCCGGCATTGCCCCACCATCTGCCACGCCCAGTAGAATCACCCCGCCCTCAGAATTAGCAAAGGCCGCCATCTCCGCCGCCAGCGCATCGGGACTAGTAACCTCCCGCTTGAACTGCCGCCGGCTGTCCTCCCCCAGCGCAATCTGAGCCTTTAATTCACGCAACGTCATGACACGCTCCTAAACATATCACTGTAGAACGGTAAGAGCTTATCACACGCCTTGGCCCAGCGGTTCGGATCGCGTTGTTTTATGTATTCAAGTGCAGCTTGAATTGGCTCGCGTTGACCGCGGTGGCGCTCGACAAGATGATCGAGACGGTCGCCTTGCTCTGCATGGGCCAGAAGCAAGTGGAGGACATCTACCAATGGTGCTCCATTGGCAGCTTCATCCTTGGGCAAATCGAGGCTAAGTTCCAACGGTTGCGGGCCGGTTTCGCCAAGGGTTGCGGTGAGTCCAACCAAACGCTCCAGGGGCGTGAGCACCTCGTATGTTCGCCCCCCTTTGACGCGGCCTTTTCGCAATAGGGGCGGCTTATGACCGGTGAGATCGCTGACTTCAAACACGCCGCGTGTCAGTTTGCTCACAGTATCCACAGCAACTTCACGTTTATCGCATAAGGCTAACAACCAGACTTGGCTGAATGCATCGGCACTTTCCAAGGCACCCGGCAGCGGCGCCTCACGGCTGACGACCTGTTCCACCATCATACGAATGTCCTGTAAAGCAGACTTGAGCGGAAATGGTTGACCATCCCAATTGAGCACAGCGCCGTAGTGACACGAATAGACTTCGAGGCACTTACCAATAAGGACCATGCGGACATCGGAGGGCGGGAGAGGTTGATTGCCGTAGTGGCCAGACTCAATCCGCTCTACCTCTTCGCGCGCTCGAATACGCACCTCCTGCCGCAATCCAGCCCAGCTTCTCGGCTTCGCCACATCTTCAGGGTTGCGCTTGCGACAGACGTGAATAAGATCATAGGCAATGGCTTCGTTGTCCATTAGATGAAGAGACGATTCGCCTTCGGAGTGAACAGGATAGATGGCAGTCACCTCAAAACCAGCATTCAAAATACCCTCGAGCAGTGCCTGCCACGCAGAATCCTCGGCATGATGAAACGTGAAGGCCATAATGCCGGAATCTTTGAGAACCCGATGAGCTTCAGAAAAGACTTTGGATAGATCTTCCCCAAATTCTTTATCACCCTTTCCTCGAAGCTTATTCTTTATGACTTCCTCTACCGTTGGAACTCGTTCCGGGAGGAAATGCGGATAACGCTCCTTCATTGCGATCCTCAACCAGGCGTAATAGAAGTCCGACAATTCCGCGTAGTTCACATTATCCGAATACGGGGGATCTGTGATCACGATGTCGGCGGATTGCGCGGGGAGGTGACTTAGATCCTTGCTCGACTGAGCAAACAATTCAGCACTCTCCCTATGGGGCAAAAATATCGGGTCTTCATGTCGCACTTCACGAATACGTTTGTCTCCTTCGTTCCGATAGACAACATCCGAAGTGTTATGCGCAAAAGCCACCCCTGTCCGCGATTGCCAAAAACGTCTAAGAAAACTTCCCATTCCACCGGCGGATAGCCCCCAGACGTTCTGTTCGCAAATCGTCATTTTCGGCTGGTAATCATGGCGCGCAAAAACACCCTGAACGGTTTGGCCTCCGGCCGAATCACGACTTGCCATGTATCGCGAAAAAACATTGTTTGTGTCAGTGGTTCCCGACACACAGAGCAACAGTTGCTCGCGTGTCCTCTGATCGTTCTCACATAACGCAGCCTCCAACAATGTACTCAGCGCCAACAACTGACGCGGACTGAACATCTGGCGCCAGTAAAGGTAGTGATGCTCCAGTAAACGGCCTGTCTCCTGCCCAGATGGCACTTCGCTCTTGGGATACGGCAGTGCCTCCTTATTCTTATTCCATAGGGCTTCGATTTTCTGATAATGAGTCGAATCTTCCGGTGCATGCCGAGTATAGAATTTTCCCCTTTGTTTCCAGACCAAGTTCTTCGTATGTGAAATGTAGGGGCCAGCGTAAGTCGCATCAATGGGCAGGGATTCTTCAACCCCTTCCGTGTCTTCATCGCTGGTTGGTTTGGGTGTCTCGAATAAATCCTGATGTCGAGTCTCTCGGTTAGCCGGATCATTCACATGATCGCAGCACGGCGCGTAGACTTGCATGGCGTAAGCGGCGGTAGGCAAAAGTTGATCATCGGGTAGTGAGCGGATGGACTCGATGACCTTGTCTGTGCGTCCACAATGCGGGCAGAGGAACTCGCCTTTGGCGGACATGTTGCCTGCAAACGGATCGAATTCGTTGCCAGACGGGCTTTTCACCCGCGTCCCCGGTTCGAGATCGCCACGCCACTGGAAGACTTCCTCGGTTTGCGGGCAGAGCAAAACCTTGAGCGGCACTTTCTTACGGTCGAGAGTGCGGCGTTTCTTCGATGTCCCTCCTTCACTAACAGGCATTTTGGGCCGAACGATCTCATAACAGTGCGGACAACACACATGTCCAGCCGGTAGAGTACCCCACCGAACCGCGGCTTGTACACCGTCGGACTCACCTTGACTCACGAAAATTCCGCCATCAGGATGGGCATAGGTCCAGCGTGCACTGCCCTTGCCGTTGGAGTTCCGCGGGCTGTGAAGCATCGCACGAGGATCATCGATCAAGGTGGCTGGCTCGATCTCCCAAACGAAGTTTTTCTTGCACTTGGGACAGGAGCAGTCTGGATAAAAGCGTATGCTCGGGCTTTTGGCGGCCACGACATAGTCAGAAAACAAAGGGACCTGCTTGCGGCAGGTTGAACTTGTACAGATCGCGGATTTAGCCCAAAAGGTATAGATAGTATCCGACTTCGGCACACCGCACACTTCTTCAGCCATCCAAGGCGGTGCGGTCTTATACAGGTCGAGCAAGGTTTCTTGTACAGGTTTCCCCGACCAGGGAACGATGCGGTTCGACAGTCGGTTAAACGCTGCATCCAGTTCGCCAAGGTCCACGGGCTCGACCTCGGTCTTAACGATAAACCAAGCCACCGGATTAAGATCAATACCAACCACCTTGCAACCGAGACGTGTGGCCTCGACAACTGTCGTGCCGCCGCCCATGAACGGATCAAGCACCACCTTGCCGTTGGTATCAGGATCGCGGGAATGATCCTTATAGAATTCCTCCATAATATTCGTGCCGGCAGGTTTGAGAGCACCGAGCAGAATTGCACGAAAGACACATGAAGCCCGGCGGGCAAACCACTTGTGCATCTGGTAGATTGGCTTGAATGCATTACGTTCCGGCGTGGCCAACCGATTGATCTCTACTATTGGAAAATCCTCTTCGATGGCGCGTTTCATGGTGCTGTGCGAATCTTCCTGGGCTTGGACTGGACTTGGTAAGGTTCGGCCGTCTCGGCGATCTGGAGCAATTCATGAAGTTTGGCCAGCAGCAGGTTGCGGTCGGGCAGTTTAGTCTCATACTCAGCCACCAGCGCCGGTGAGAGTGTACGGTTGAGGGCATACTCAACGACCTCGCGGTCTTTGCTCTTGCACAACAACACGCCCACACTGGGATTCTCATGCGGCTTGCGCACATCGCGATCCAAGGCCTCCAGATAGAAGGAGAGCTGTCCGAGATAGCCGGGCTTAAAGTCATCAATCTTGAGTTCAAACGCCACCAAGCAACGCAGTTCACGGTGGTAGAAAAGCAAATCAAGCAGGAAGTCCTTGCCGCCCACCTGGAGACGATACTGCTCTCCAACAAAACAGAAGTCGCGCCCCAGTTCGAGTAGGAACCTCTTGAGATTTCTGACCAGACCCTTCTGGAGATCGTGCTCGTCAAAGGGTTCCGGCAGGTCAAGAAAGTCTAGCAGATATGAATCCTTAAAGACTTGCGGCGCAGCTGGATATAATTGTGTCAGCACTGCTGACACTTTTGCCGGAGCGAGGATCTGCCGCTCAAACAGGCAGGCATCTATTTGACGTTCCAATTCCCTTGTCGACCACTGTTCGCGGTGTGTCATCTGAAGATAGAACTCGCGTTCTTCCGGGCGCTTGCACTTGGACATGATCGTCAGGTTCTGCGTCCAAGACAATTGTCGCAGCAGTGCCGCGACTTTCTCATCAGTACGGTAGAGGGCATGGAATTGGCGCATTCTAAACAAGTTGCTTCGGGTGAAACCCCTGATGTCGGGGTGGCGAGAAGCGATGAAGGCGGCGAGTTGGGACACCACACCATCACCCCATTGGGCGGATTCGAGTTTTCGGATGATATAGGCGCCGACGTTCCAGTAGAGATCGGAGAGAACCGTGTTGGCGGCCTGAAAGGCCCGTGCCTTTGCCGTTTGGATCATACCGACGACTTCGAGGAAATCGGCCTCGTGCTTCTGTGGGCGCGCTGTAGGATAGCGTATCGCCTGTGGCGATTTTGCATTCTTTCCAGTTGCGCTTTTTTTTGTCATCGGTGTTTTCATATCACTTTTACGACAACAGATCCTCCGGTCGATAGACAATAACCCCCTGGATCGCGTCAAACGATTTGTCGGCTGTCGCGATTTCATGAATACCGAGGCGTTTTGCCACGGCCAGATTAAGAGCATCGTTGGTGAGCAGACCACGTTGTTCCTGGATTTCGAGCGCGACGAGGAAGTCCTCGGGGCGTACCGTTTCGACCGTCAGACCACCGTCGAGCAAATCGCGCACATCCTGGGCGTAGGTGGAGAGTTGGCGCACAAATTCGGGTTTTGCGGAGAGCAACCGGCTGGGATTGCCACCTGTGAGGCCACGCTGCTGGGCCTCTTGCGTCATGCGGCGATGTGCGATCTCGGCCAGTACAACCGTGCTAATGGTCCCCTCGACACTCCCTGATTCGCAACGCGCCAAAAAGGCCCGGCATTGGCGTGACCGATGCTGGATGGCATAGAGCACGATGTTGGTATCCACGAAAACGCGGCTGCCGTTGATAATATCATCAAGGTTCATTGGTCGAAAAAGTCCTCTTCCATACTAATACGGAACTGTTCATCGGTGATGCGCAACGGATCACGCTCCAGCAGGCGGGCCAATCCAGTCTTGCGTCCGCGTCCCGGACGGGATCGGTGCAGATAGTCGGCAATCGCAGTCTGGACAATCTCGCCAATTGCACGGTGCTCCGTGGCTGAAGCAACTTTAAGTTGCCCATAAACGGTGTCGTCCAACTGGGTACCAAATTTCACTTTCATAGTGTAACTCCCAAATCTGCTTTCATTCCCGCTCCAGTTCAATCCACGGCACAAGCACCTCCATCAGGGAGAAGCCGCCATGCTGATAAATCTTGCGAGATGCCGGTCCCTGAGATTTGGCGCGAAGCCGTCCACGCAACATGGCCGTACGGGTCGCCGGCAATATCTGCAGGTCGGGATGCCAGGCGGGCAGGGTTTCGTTTAAGCCACATTCCTTGGAGCGCGCCTGGCCCAACAGGGCTGCGGCATCGGATTCACGCGTGGATTCCAGTGAAGCCCCAAAGAAAATATAGCCGTGATCCGCCGTCACCACGATGGGCATTCCCCGGGGAATGGCCTGCACAGTGCATTTCCAAAGCACGGGAATATGGTCTTGATGAAAAGTCGAAAAAAGCTGTTCGGAACGCGCCTCATCGTTAAAGAAAAGGCGATCTGGATAGGAGGACCAGACCAGCAGACTGCGGCCCGAGGGGAAAACCTCACGCGCATTCGGTTGCTCCAGATAAAAGGCCTCGATATTCTTTTCAGCAAGCTCCCGGCGCCCCTTGAGCCGTGAGGGACCGATACGGGTCCCGATAACCCGCTGCTCCACAAAGTCGACCGTTTCCGTCGGCAGCGATGTCGCGGTAATTCCGACAGACTTTACCTTGAATCCTGTGATTTCGGCCATTTTCAGCAGGAGGGGCAACTCACGAATTGAGAGCCCATCGAACACGACCGCAGCCCGCGGCGATTCCAAGGGGAGCGGAGCGTCAATGCCCAGCCACGATTTCAACGTTGGCGATTCCCGGGAGTCGGCTTCCAGTTCATCCCAAACCGCCAGAGCCCCTGAGGCAAGCGCTTCTTCCAAGCGGGTCACCGCTTCCTCCCCTTTGCGAAGATAGGATTCAGCGTCGTTGGCATCATAGCGCGCCCGTGACCAGATCACGTCGTTAAGCCACTTCTTGATTGCAGGCAGTCGGGGCCCTTCAGAACATAAGGATAAAGGATCGTAGTGAAGGTCAGTCATTGGCGGCCCTTCCCTTCTTGTGCAGCCCGCAGACGCAAGGTCACACGGCAAGCGCCGGGAGTGAAGTCGGGTAGGCGCTCGACAAACTCCTCTACCTGTGCCTTCGTAAAATTGCCTGCGAATCCAATAGATGCTTCGCCGGCAAAAGCACCACTTCCGGTAAGCGAGCCGCGCAGAAAGGCTGGCAAAGACGCGATGTCCAGTTGCCGTTCGTCATAGGTCAGCGCAAAACGGACGCTCACAGCGGTCTTGCCTGGCGCCATCTCCAGAAGGCGGGCCACCTCCTGGCGAATCTGTTGCCGGGTGCGAAGAAAGCCCGTCGAAACCTGTTCGATGCTTGCGCCATCAGAAGCCGGCTGGTCATCCGGCTGCTGTAATCCATCCCCATCATCGCTGCCAACCTTCGCCGGCGCAGTCTGCGCACGCGTGGGCGATTGCACCGTGGTCGACCCCGGGCCTCCGGAAACGGCCTCAAAAGGCTCAGAGATCACCGCTTCGGAAATCTGATCACCGGTGAGCGAGGGGCGTTTCCCGCAAACATCCTTGGCGGGATGCCGCAGGCCGAGTACTGAACCCTGCTCGACAAGCGCTGAGATCGCCTCCAGGAACACGCTATGGCTTGTCAACACGGGGAAACCGGGAGTATTGCGATAATCCACCTCCACCTGCCCCACTTTGCGCCCCATGAAGGAGGCTATGTGTTCGGCGATGTGCTCCTGAACCAACGCGACAGGATATAGATTACGGGAGAGGTGCTGAATAATCTGCTCACGTGTTGCCGCCGGGGGGAGGTTCTCGGGCTGCATCTTGAAATCGGCGTCAGAGGTTCCGTAATCCAGAATCTGCACATATGCAAAATTCGTCTTCTTAAGATAGTCCGTTGCGTGTCGCTTATCCTCGCCGCCAATCCTGGAAAACTCCGCGCTACGGGTCGCATCTCCTGCCGTACGGGCGAGATAATCCGCAGCGATCCAACGTTTGGAATAGGCCAGCAGCGAATCGTTATTATGGAGGTTCACTTTCTCGTCCCGGGGCTCGATCAACACAACGGTGTTTCGGCGCTTGAGACCGAAATATAGCCGGCGGACATCCTCTTTCCCGAGGCATCGCGGGGATGCCACGAGGCGAATGTCCGAATAAGACCGGTTTTCCACAGCTTGCTGGGTGAGCACCGGATCGGAGAATACAACCAGATCGGAATCACGCAGAACGTCAGTGGCCCACCACGAGGCAACCTTTTCCCACGCTTCATCATCCGCCACGCTGAGTGAGCGCAGATTGACTTTGGAATGGGCATTTTCCTTTGAGTCGAAAAAGAGGCTCCCCGCGCGTTCGTGAAAGAACGACCCGTATTTCTTGAAACTTGTCAGAGTGAGGCCAAACGCATTGTAATCTGATTCGGGTCCGATAATTTGCCGGGCCAGTTCGTTCTCTGAAATGCCCTGCTCCTTTGGAGAGGGCGCCAAACTCGCAAGCAGCACGGCAGAGGCGATTTGATCGGCAAACGAGTGCTTGCGCAGTTCGCGAAGATTCGCCTCTGCACACGCAAGCAGATTCTGCGCAGGGTCGAGATCGGCAAGCCAACTCCGCATTTCCTGATCGAGGATACTGGCATCGGCGAGTGAGATGAGATCGGCAGTTTCGCACCGCGCACGTACTAGCGCGGCCAGGAAACCAAGGGCACCACGGGTGCCCTGAAAGCCGCCTCGTAACGTGCGGATACGCTCCAAAACCACGGCGAGCACCTCGGGCATAAAGGGAAACGAGAGCCTGAAATCATCGGCATAGTCAGGAGGAACAACAATTCCGAAACGACGCCAGGTGTTGATATAACTTTGAACGATGGCATCAATCTCGGGTGACGCATCGAGGGGACTCTTCGTGAAAAGGCGATGAAAGAGGATATTGCGGCGGTCGCCTGGATCCTGGAAACGAAGTTCCACGCGGGCCACTCGCTTGAGCGTCAGCCCAGGCTCAATCCCTCCGTCATAGATCGACGCCACCAAGGCAATATTGGATCCGGCGCGATTCGATTCCTCGGAAAGCATTTGCAGAAAATTAAGATTCTGTTGCTGAAGTGCGGGATTCGGAATGGCGCGAACGCCACTCTCCAGTTCGTCCAGAATCAGAACAAGTTTACGATCTCCAAGGGCGGCCCGGAATTCGTCGATGCTGGGAGGACGATCCGCAGGGAATACCAGTTTAAGTTCATCCGCGATCACACCCCACAGGGATTCCAATGGAAAATCCGTAAACTTGCGCCAAATGACCCGCGTTTCAGCAGGCAAAGAGAAGGTCAATTCATTCGCCTGCAACCAGTCTTGAAGTTCGCCAGCATGATTGGCCAGGTGGAGCGCCACCAGCAATACATGCGACTTTCCCTCACCCTTGTGTCCTTCAGCGAGAAATAAACCAGTCTCCGCCTCAGACGAGTTCAGCCGCCGATGCAGCCCAGTCACGAGTCTCCGGATTTCTCCCGAAACGTAGGTAGACGCAAAAAAGTCCTTGATCCGAGCTTCCAAGGCGCGTTTTTTTGGATCACTGACACGCTCAATGTCGATTACGCCTTGAAGCCGACCAGCCAGAACTTCTTTCCGAGGTTGTAGAAGTTGTTTAATCATGACTGCATGATGCATAATTTTTCTAGAAGCGTCAAGAAATCTTTTTATAGACAGAATATGCAAACTGCAAAGTGAATGTCGGGATTTCCATTGGATATTCCTTGTTCGTTATTGGATATTACGTAGCGGGCTTAGCGCTTCACGCGTTCAATGGCCGCGAGTTTGTCGCCGACAAACTCAAGCTTCAGGAAGGGATAGTCCTCATACCAACCCCGGTTGACCCACAGCGTGTCGTATGAGTGACGAGGGCGTCCAGCACGATCCCGGTACCAATACCCCGTATTCATGGGCTCATAACTGCTGATATAGCGGGAATTCATATAGACCCAGATTTCAACTTCACCGTTTTCCGTGATCCGGGAATGAACCTGACGGGGCTGGCCGAGCGCCAGTCGGACCATATCCCTGCTATATCCCATTTCAATCACACCCTCCTGCACCTTGGCTTGAATTTCCGGCGCAAAGGTCGCAAACAGTTGTGGCTCCTTTTTAATCCGGCTACCGGGCGTACTGACACACCCGGCCGCCAAAATCAAAAACCCCAATACTGACAAAATACTGATACAAATTTTCATGTATTCCCATCCTGATTTACGATTGAACTCCATGCTACACCCACATCAGCGGCACATGGCAGGCGGCCCATACAATGTACCGCCACATGGGTTGGAACCGGCTTCCCCGGCTCAATACAGTAAAATATATTCCCTTCGCAAGCGTGTTGACCATCACCGCCAGCAACAGCGCCTGCAACATCAGGCGACCGGAAAAGGTTCCCTGAACAAGCGACAAGACAAAGGGATCCACATCAACGACGCCGGACAGAATGCCCAACCCCAACACTCCCGCCTGCCCGAAATATTCCTTCGCCAGCGCCACCCCCACCTTGATCAACACAAACATCAACCCAAACCCCACGGCCACCCGGATTTCAACAGGATTCTGAATGGAAGTTAACTCACCCGGCGCATTCCCGGCCATGGTCCCCTTGCGAACCGTCAGGGCCAACAACAGCCCCACCAGACACAAGGCCTCCATTCGCCAATCCAGATTCAATGAAAATCCACCCCCGAAAACGGCGATCAGCACCAGCAACCTCACATACATGACACTGCTGGCCAGCAGGCTCGCCTGCAACGCCGCACCCGCATAAACCGGCACCTCACGCGCCAATCTACCGGTCGCCACGCTCACCGCCGTACTGGATGCAATCCCCCCCAGCAACCCGGAGATCGGCAACCCCAACCGGGCCCCAAGTTTCTTCGACAGAATGTACCCTCCAAACCCGATCGCCGACACCAGCACAACAATCTGCCAGATACGGGCGGGATTGAGATGATAGGGCGTAAACTCCGCATTGGGCAGGGCCGGATAAATCACCAGCGCCAGGAGCATGAATTTCAAGGTGGCCAAAAATTCATTGCGATTCAGACGCGCCACATAACTCTCCAGCGCGGATTTTTCTGAAAGCAGGATCGTGTTCACAACTCCCAATGCGATCGGCAGTCGCACATCCGCCAGCAACGAAAGCACGCCGATCATGTAGGTCACAAGCACCGACACCTCGCTCGTAGCCCCAAAGCGACCCATTTTAATTTTCTGGATATAGGCCACCACGGTCAGCGCCGTGACCGCCATCAGACCCGCCGGCAGAAGCCATGGCATTCCATTGGCAAAAAACCAGGCACAGGCAAACCCGAACAGGCTTACAATCGGAAACGTGCGCACTCCGCCAAAGAAAAACGGGGCATGCTCTTTGCGACCGGTCTCACGCTCCAGCCCGATCAGAAATCCCATGGCCAACGCCACCAGAAACCGAAGGCCAAGCGTCCATTCGAACGGAAAGGTCATCATGCCGCCTCCAAACATCTTAAACCCGGAATTCCGCCATCAACACCGTGTGGTCTGACGGCTTATCCGCCAGACGGGGAGCAAGATCAATTCCAGCCCCTGCAGACTTTGCGGCCAGCGCCCGGGATGCCATGACAAAATCAATTCGCCAGCCCAACCCCCGCTTCACCGCATCCCGTTGCCGGTAATCAAAGAACGTATACTGCCCCGCTTCAGGATGATACTTGCGAAACACATCCTCAAAACCCCAGTCTACCGTTTTGGCAAATGCCTGTCGGACATCCACATGATAGCACACATGGTTCGCCTGCTGTTCAGAATTATGGATATCAATAGGCGTCGGCGCCACATTGCAGTCCCCCACCCAAACCACCTGATCCAAGGGCGTGAAGCGCCGTTCAATATAGTGCCGCAACCGCTCAAGCCATTTGATCTTATAGCGGTACATTTCGTGCTCAATGTCGCGTCCCTGCGGAACGTAAGTATTGATCACATGCAGCGGTCCGATTTTCGCATACGCCAATCGCGTCTCGTCCGCCGGCCCGCCGTCATCCAGCCCGAACCGCACTCCCTCCGGCTCACGCAGGGCCAACATAGCCACGCCATTGTAGGATTTTTCGCCCCTGAAAACAACGTGATAGCCAGCCTCCCGGATCGGCTCCACAGGGAAATCCGCATCCACGACCTTCGTCTCCTGCAAGGCCATCACATCCGGCCGGTTCGTTCGCAGCCACTCGAGCAGGATCCCCATCCGTGACCTGATCGAATTGACATTGAACGTCGCAATTTTCATGGGACCTCAAGCTCGCCCGTAAACACATAGACGGCGGGACCCAGAAGGGTGACATCCCTGGCGCCGTCAGCGGTCAGGGTGTAATTCACCTCCAACACATCGCCCCCGGCACAGGTGATTTTCACCGGCGGCTTCACCCAGCCCATCCGTCCGGCAATCAGGCCTGACGCAACAATACCGGTGCCACACGCCAGGGTCTCCGCCTCCACCCCGCGCTCATACGTCCGGATGCGCAAAGAATCAGGGCCGGTAACATGAATAAAATTCGCATTGGTTCCCTTGGGCGCGAAATCCTTATGATAACGGATGGCAGCTCCGGTTTTGGCGACATCTTCCTCATCCAAATGCTCCAGAGGCATCACCACATGGGGTACGCCGCTGTTCACAAAGCCATAAGGTCGTTTTACGCCATCGAGATCAAGCAACTGATTCAAACGCCAATCCTTCGGGATGGTCATCCCTAACCGGACCCGATCCCCTACCATTTCGGCGGCAATGATCCCTGCGCCGGTTTCAAAAATCATTACGGCCGGCGCCACCTTGAGATCATAGGCCAGGCGGGCCACACATCGCGCCCCATTGCCGCACATGTCCACTTCACTCCCATCTGGATTGAAAAACCTCATGGTGAAGTTGGCTTGCGAAGAAGGTTGGATCAGAATAATCCCCTCACAACCGACCCCCGTGCGTCGCGTCCCGATGGTTTCCAGCCAAGCCCGGTTTTTCACAGGAGCCGTCAGCTTACGATCATCAATCAGGACAAAATCATTTCCAGCTCCATGCATTTTCCAGAACGGGATCTTCATTTTTTAACTCCTTCACTTTCCATACACGCATCAGGTCCGTCAGTATCTTGGCGGACTCCCTCAATACAAGATCTTTTTCCAACGCCTTGGCCGCCGCCCCTTCGCCCTCTGCATCCGTGTCGCCCAGGGCTTCATCCTGGGCCTTATCCAGAATTTTCTCTTCTTGTGCCAGCGCAATACGGTCCTTCAGATTTAACGAAATTTCGGACATCGCCTGATGATTTTTGATTCGTTCTATCACCTCGTGCTGCGCCGCAAACCGGTGGTCCTTGGCGCGCCGGGCCTCAGAAGTCGATTTCAATTTCGGAACAATCCCTGAAAGATCCTGCACTGGACTGTAGCGCGCCATACTGATCACGGTCCATGGAATCGCATGGGGAAGATATTCCTCGCCCACCTCCAGCACATCCAGCACGGAAGGAATCCGGATATCCGGCACGACCCCTTTCAACTGGGTGGAGCCCCCCGCCACCCGATAGAACGAATGGGTTGTCACCTTGATCGAGCCAAGGGCGGCTTTGCGCTCATCCAGGGGCTGCCACGACTGGACGGTCCCCTTCCCATGGGTCTTCGAATCGCCCACAATCACCGCACGTCCGTAATCCTGTAGCGCGGCTGCCAGGATTTCGGACGCCGAGGCACTCCGCCGGTTCACCAGCACCACCAAAGGTCCGCGGTATAATACATCCGGATCAGGGTCCTGAAGCACTTGCACGCCCCGGCTTTCACGAACTTGAACAACCGGCCCGGAGGCAAAGAAAAGACCCGTCATTTCAACGGCCTCTGCCAGCGACCCTCCCCCGTTATTCCTCAGATCCAACACAATTCCATCAACTTTTTTAGCCTTCATGTCAGCAATGAGGCGCGCAACATCCCGGGTGGAACTCTTAAATTCCGCACCCCCGCTGCTCCGGTTTTTCATGTCCGCGTAAAAAGCCGGCAACCGGATCACCCCCACTTGATTCGTCACCCCCTCGTCGCCCATCACGGTGATCGTCTCGCCCTTGGCCTCCTGGTCTTCCAACTTCACTTCATCGCGCACCAGCGTAATCTTCGTGGTTCTCGCCCCGGTAATGTCAGACGCAGGTATGACGGTCAACGTCACCTTGCTTCCCTTCTTACCGCGAATGATTCCGACCGCCTTGTATAAGGGCCAGTGCAGAATATCAACGGACTCTCCCTTGTCCTGCGCCACGCTTATGATTTTGTCACCGGGCTTGAGGCGTCCATCGCGGGCCGCCGGACCGCCTGGAATGATCTTCTCTACCTTCGCCGCGCCATCTTCGCTCTGCAGCAGGGCCCCGATGCCGCCCAGCGACAACTTCATCCCGATCTCAAAGTCATCACTGGAACTGGGCGTCATATAATCGGAATGAGGGTCATAGGCCTGGGTAAAGGACGTGAAATAACGCTGGAGCACAAAGTCCGCGTCGCTATCTTCCAATACCATCAGGAACTGCTTATATCGCTTTCTAAAAAAAACTTCCGGACTCAGCTGCGCATCCGCATCGGAGGCCCGACCCACCACCGCCCCGTTCGTGGCCGCGGCATCATTTTTTACGGCGTCAGCATCCGCCTTGGCGACCCCATTGGTTTTCTCGCTATCCGCCAATTCCTTGGCCACCAACCGCGCCACATACTCATTCTTCACCTTTTTGCGCCAGAGCTCATTCCATTCCGCCTCATTGGCCGGCCAGGGAACGTCCTTTCGTTTCCAGGTGTAGGTTTCCCGGGTTGTGCAATCAAAGCCTTTCCCGATGAGCACATCGGCATATTCAACCCGGTTCCGCACACGCTCCTTGTAGCGTTCAAAAATCCGGAATGCCAGCGACACATCCCCCTTATGCAGGCGTTCAACCTGTGAGGCCGCTTCCCGTGTGAATTCCGCGATATCGGACGCCAGGAAAAAGGTGCGATCGTAATCCAGCATGGCGATATATAGCGTCATGGCATTAGTTGCAATCCCCTCATCCAGAGGCTGGTGTGACAAATGCAATTGGGGCATCACCTTCTCGAAACATTTTGCCACCTCAGCCGCCTGTGCGCCAGGCTCCATGGTTTTCGACGCCGCACAAGCCGGCGTGGCGCTACACCACATCCACCCGGCAAGGGTCATGGCCCCCAGCCCGAGCATGATCACGCCCCCTGCAATCGCAATTCCACGTTTTATCGTCATGAGCCCCCTGCCTCCTTCACATTCACCACACAACCGTCTTTCATGCGGATAATACGATCGCACCGGTTGGCCACTTCATCATTATGCGTCACTAATATCAAGGTATGCCGGCGCTCCCGCGTCATGGCAAACAAACATTTTAAAATCGCTTCGCCGGTTACACTATCCAAATTTCCGGTCGGCTCGTCCGCCAATACCAGTTCCGGCTCATTCATCAGCGCCCGGGCCAGTGCCACCCGCTGTTGCTCTCCTCCCGACAACTCCAGGGGCGTGTGCCCCAACCGGTCAGATAATCCGACTTGCTCCAGCAAGGACTCTGCCCGTCGGCGGTGCTCGGCGCGCTGGCGCCGCATGATCCACAGCGCCATCGTCGGCAGCAACACATTCTCCAGCACATCCAATTCCGGCAACAGGTGATAGGATTGAAATACAAACCCGATATGGCGCGCCCTGATCAGCGTCCGCTCACGCGGCGTCATCTGGTACACCGACTGGCCCTTAAACCAGACCGCTCCCTCCGTCGGTTGATCCAAGCCGCCCAGGGCATGCAGGAGCGTACTCTTGCCCGCACCACTCGGGCCAATAATGGCAACCGTTTCCCCGGGCTGCACCACCACCGAGACCTTTTTCAAAACCGTAAGGGGTCTTCCCCCCATCAGGTAGGTCTTGGTGATCGCTTCCGCTTTAACTATGACTTGGTCACTCATGCCGCAATGCCTCAACAGGATCCAACCGCGCTGCACGCCAGGCGGGGATCAGACCGGCCAGGGTACAGATCAACACCACCGAACCAGCCACCACAATGACATCCAACGGCGCTGTCCGCGAAGGAATCTCACTCAGCCGGTACAGCTCTTTGGGAAACAATTCCAGGTTGAACGTATCGGACATCCAACGGAGCAAATCATTCCGGTAATGCAGCACCAGCAAAGCCGTTCCCACCCCGGACAAGGTTCCCACCATGCCCTCGATCCAGCCCTGCCAGAAGAATATCCGCATGATACTGCCCGAGGGAAACCCTATTGCCTTGAGCAAACCGATCTCACGGGTTTTCTGGACTGTCACCGTGATCAAGGTGTTGGTGATTCCAAAGGCCGCCACAATGGTGATGAATATCAAAAGAAAAAACATCATATTCTTTTCAACCCTGAGCGCACTGAAGATCTGGCGGTTCTGCTCCATCCACGTGGTCACAAAATAGTCCGTCCCCAGTTGCGCCCGGATCTGTCGCGCAACCTCCTGGGCACGATAGGGATCTTTGGCCATCAGCCGGATCGCCCCGACTCCTCTTTCAAACCCGAACAGAGTCCGGGCCTTCTCGCTCGAGCAGAATACAAAACCTGAGTCATACTCCCACATCCCCACTTCGAAAATACCCGCCACCCGGAATTCCTCAGGCAGGGTAATTTCGTCTTTGTTCACAAAACTGGCGGGAGAATTTATTAGCAGTTTATCACCCAACCCCACCCCGATACGCCGGGCCAGATCAGCCCCCATCACCACATCCTGCCCCTTCACACTGAACTTGCCATGTTTCACGCTGGCAGGAATTTGACTGACGGCGCCTTCACGCACCGGATCAATGCCGCGTAAAACAGGAGTATAGATGGCACGTCCATGTTGAACCACCACCTGCCCCTCGGTGGAAGGCGCGACGCCGGCGACGCCGTCCAACCGGGCCAGCTGCCGCATCACATCCTCTTCATCTGTCACCCCACCCGCGGACGTCACCGTCAGATGCGCATTAAAACCGAGGATCTTCTCCCGCCACATATCATCAAACCCGGTCATCACCGACAAAACGATGATCAGGACGGCCACACCAAGCAATACCCCCAGGACCGAAATGATCGTAACCACCGAGAAATAGGTCCGCTTCGGCTTCAGGTACTTCAGCGCAAGAAATAGGGAAAAGGGCATCATAACGAAATCTCAGATCTCATATTTCAGATTTCAGATCTTCCCTCGGCTTCAACTGGGGGAACAAGATCACATCACGAATCGCCTCACACCCGGTCAACGTCATGACGAGGCGGTCAATCCCGATGCCCATCCCTCCCGCGGGCGGCATCCCATGCTCCAAAGCCGCCAGAAAATCCTCATCCACTTTCTGGGCATCTTCGCCGGCTTGCGTTTCAAACCGCCGACGCTGCTCAAGGGGATCATTTAACTCAGAATACCCTGGAGCGATCTCCTTGCCGCCGATCACCAGTTCAAACACATCCACCACTGAAGGGTCATCCTCGCAGCGCTTCGCCAGCGGCACCAGTTCCGCGGGCAACCGCGTGACAAAAGTCGGGTTCTGAAGCGTTTTTTCGATCAACTTGGAATAGACCTCCTGGGTGATCTCATCTGTGCCCCAAGCCGGATCGACATACAAGGCATGCGCTTCCGCCTTGAGCCGCATGGCCTGTTTATCGAGTGAAAACCAATCCGATCCCATACGCTCCATAACCAGATCGCGATACGCCACCTCGCGCCAGGGCCGCGTAAGATCAATGGGTGCCTCCTGGCTCCCCACCACCAGGGTGCCCATCACCGTCTGGGCAACCTGCGTAATAAGTTCCTCGGCCAATTCCTTCATGCCCCGCATATCAGAATAGGCCTCATAAACCTCCATCATCGTAAACTCGGGATTGTGGGTGCGGGAAAGTCCCTCATTCCGGAAATTCCGATTGAGCTCAAACACCTTGTCAAAGCCCCCCACCAGCAGCCGCTTAAGATACAACTCCGGCGCAATACGCAAATACATGGTGCAATCCAGAGCCCCGTAATGCGTGCTGAACGGCTTGGCCGTCGCACCCCCGGGCTGTGGCTGCATCATGGGCGTTTCCACTTCCTGGAATTGACGCGCACCGAGCTGGTTTCTGATTTCACGGACAATCTGGATGCGCTTGTTAAAGACTTCCCTAACCCCCGGGTTGGCGATCAGGTCAAGGTACCGCTGCCGATAGCGCTGGTCTGTGTCTTTCAAACCATGCCATTTTTCTGGCAGCGGCAACAGCGCCTTGGACAGCATGGTCCATTGCGCAATCTTAAGGGTCGGCTCTCCGGTACGGGTGGTGAATAATGCCCCCTCAACCCCCACATGATCCCCGAGATCGAGCAATTTGAACGCCTCAAAGGCATCATCGCCAATCACGCTTTTTTGCGCATAGATCTGAAAGCGATCGGAACCATCCCGAAGATCTGCAAAAATGCTCTTCCCCATATCGCGAAAGGTGGTGATCCGTCCGGCCATGGAAACCTGCTTATTCTCCTCGAAGCCCGCGCGGATTTCTGCAAGCCGCCCCGTGCGCTTAAAGGCCCGCCCAAAGGGCGCAATCCCCTTGCCAATCAAGGCACCCATATTCGACTTGCGCTGTTCCACAAACTCATTATCAACATGTTCCACCATGACGATCACTCCCTGCTTTCAAGCTTCTCCACCACCTTGGGGGCACTCTTTTCTTTTTCAACCGACGGCAGCGGCAACTCAGCAGCCTTCTCGTCTTCCCCTTCAAACAGCGAATCTATTTTGCGCGCACCCGGGGGCGGCACAAATTCAAAGGCATCGGCCGGAAGCACTCCGTCCACCACCCAGCCGGAAAACCGGTTCACCACCATCATTTTCGCCCCCTTGGGCGGGGACGGCTCCCCGGTCATGCCGGAAAAACTCTTCGTCATATCGCTCAAAACCTGAATCACAACCGGCTTGGGGCCGGTACTCACCCACATATCCCAGTCAAACTGATCCTGCACAAACCGCACATGATCACAGTCGACTCCCTCAACACGTTCTTTGCCGGCATAGGTTGCCGACGCCACCCCATCCATGATGGCGGCATAGATATCATTCACCAACAGGTTGTCCACAAACAGCATATTGCCCGCCATCGGGCCGACCCCTTCCGCCAACTGCTCGACCAGTTTCGGAGCCTCCCGCTCCTCAAACCGATTCAAACTCAACGCATAAATATACAGCTTTTTCCCGTTGCACACCACCGTGTTTCCCGTCATCCCCCGCACATAACGCAATGCAAGTTTGTTGGGTTTTTCCGCGGCAAGATCATACAC
>Ga0194056_10000391_pt1 | contig 23686 bp, 23 predicted proteins | sample SepL4413m_MetaG_FD_155458 | JGI IMG/M metagenome (GOLD analysis project Ga0194056, IMG submission 155458) | Anoxic zone freshwater microbial communities from boreal shield lake in IISD Experimental Lakes Area, Ontario, Canada - Sep2016-L442-13m | ecosystem: Environmental > Aquatic > Freshwater... | reverse complement strand
CCGATCTACTCTCTGATGGTTCCCCACCAGAGGTGAGGAATTCATCAAAGAACTTTGATTGAGCTATTTGCATAGCTGCATCCAACTATTACATTATAGCACAATGTGTATAATTTGTCAATACTGAACGATCGAGCCATGCTTCTTTGTCATCCTGAAACAAGTTCTCTTCGAGCCTGAGCGATGAGCGCTCTTACCTCAGAGTCGATGGCAGGATGACACCAAAAAGTCGAGGCTGTTCGCTAGATTAGCTTATCTAGCTTCTCTTCCAAGACTTCTTGCGATCTCATCCCAACCATCGTCTCCACATCTTTGCCATCTTTGAAAAGCATAAATGTCGGTACGCTCATGATGTTGTATTTTTCAGCTGGTTGTCTGAGCTCATCTATGTCGACTTTTACAATCTCGATTTTATCGATATTTTTGTAGTTTTTTGCCATATCCTCGAGGATTGGACCCATCATCTGGCAAGGACCACACCAAGTTGCGAAGTAGTCTACTAGTACTGGCTTTCCAGCTGCGATGATTTTCTCAAACTCCTCGTTCGTCTTTGGGTGCTTGATGATTTCTTTTTTGTCTGTCATTTTACCTCCAATTATTTACTAATATTATTTATCTTTTGTCAGTTTTTCGGCTTCTTTCTGAAATTTCGAGGCCGAGCCAAAGCTTTTGTAGACAGATAGAAATCTCAAGTATGCGACCTCATCGATCTCTTTTAGCGTTTCAATCACGATTTTCCCTACCTGTTTGCTGGTGATCTGCTTTGTCTTCAGCTTCACAATCTCATGTTCTATTGAGTCAATTATAGACTCAATCTGGGTGCATGAAAATGGTCTTTTCTCGAAAGCCAGATTTACTCCTCTGGCAATCTTCTCTCTCTGATAGTCTTCTGACACGCCATTTCTCTTTAGAATGTTTATTCGGGGAGATTCGACGCGTTCGTAGGTGGTGAAGCGATATTCACATTTGATACATTCTCGTCTTCGGCGAATTACACGAGTATCATCTCGTGAATCTAGGACTTTCGTATCTGATTTTTTACACTCTGGGCATAACACGGGTCGCTTTGCTCCAATTTAAAATTTAGAATTTAAAAACAAGATGTAGTACCTAGACAGTATATAAGCACCATATGTAGTAGTCAAGACCGAAGTTTGTGGATATAAAAAAACCCACATTCAGAATGTAGAATGTGGGTGATTTATCTCGCAAGAGAGAGGGAGTTGCAAGGGGCGACCTACAGGAGAGCTGGTGCAGACGCACGCTACTAAGCTCAAATGAGCTATTGTCGTAGCTGCTATTTAGCCGCGCTCGCGAGGGGCCGTAAGCCCTTGCAACTGGCAGGCTCATGGAGAGCGCGGACCTGTATCTAAGATACACGGTGCGCTCTCCAATCTTCGCCTGCTGAAGAATTTTTCAGATTCTGATCTTGCCGGAAGCTATGAGCATCCAAAGTTCAGAAATCTGAAAAGTTGTTATCCAAATGAAATAAAGTACTGACGCCGGCGTAGCCGACAAAATGTTTTTTAGACACGTGCTTATATCTCATTTGGAATTACATAGATATAATATCATAATGAGCATAATATGTCAATATCTATGCAAATATTCCAATAACTAATAAATAAATTATTTAGTCCTATATTAGATAATTTGATAAAAATAAAAAAGCCGCTTATCACAAGCGGCTTTTTTATTGATATTTGAAATAGGGTTTTTTTGATAGATCGCTCTCTTCACTCAGAATAAAATAGTCCTACGGATACTATTTTAGTTTTCTTCGGATGAAAGCTGGTACTTCTAGCTCGTCTTCGTCATCGCTATCCTTCACCTCAGCCTTTTGTGGCTCTGGCTCTGCGTAGCTCGTGTAGCGTTGTTCGTCTCGGCGAAGAATCTGAGATGTAGGGATATCGGAAATACGTCTCTCGCTTGGTTGAAATATTTTTTTCTGGGTTCTGTTTGAGTCTGATTCGAAACCGGTGGCAATGACAGTGATCTTCACCTCACCCTGCATTGCTTCGTCGATGATCGCACCAAAGATGATGTTTGCATCAGGATCAGCGGCCTCAGTAATAGCTTTTGCAGCTTCGTCGATCTCATACATTCCAAGGTCAGGACCGCCTGTGATGTTGAAAAGGATACCCTTTGCTCCGTCGATAGAGAGTTCAAGCAGTGGTGAGTCGATAGCGGCACGAGCAGCTTCGATCGCGCGGTTGTCTCCTGAGCCGTGGCCGATACCCATAAGAGCTGAGCCAGCATCAGACATGATCGCCTTCACATCGGCAAAGTCTACGTTGATAAGACCATGATAGATGATAAGATCAGCGATGCCCTGGACACCCTGTCGAAGAACATCATCGACGATGCCAAAAGCGTCAAATAGTGAGGTTTTCTTGTCGATCACCTGAAGTAGTCTATCGTTTGGAATAGTGATGAGAGTATCAACTTTTTCTTTCATTTCGGCAATGCCGAGCTCAGCAATCTTTTTGCGGCGCATACCTTCGAAGGTAAATGGCTTCGTGACTACACCGACAGTAAGAGCACCAAGCTCTTTTGCGATATCAGCTACAAAAGGAGCAGCACCAGTACCTGTGCCGCCGCCCATTCCACAAGTGACGAAGACCATATCGGCACCTTTCAGCGCTTCATAGACTTCTTCCTTGTTTTCTTCGATAGATTTTCGGCCGACCTCTGGATCTGCGCCAGCGCCAAGACCTCGGGTAGTTTCCTTCCCGATTTGTATCTTGATGGGCGCTTCGTTAAAAGCAAGCGCCTGTGAGTCCGTATTAATAGCAATAAACTCAATACCACGCAGTTTGGAATTGATCATCCTTGTGACCGCGCTCCCTCCAGAGCCACCAACACCAACAACTTTGATGTTAGCAAAATTCGCCAAGTCAGTGTTTTTTTCAATCATGAGGGTCCTTATGGTATGAATATTTATTACGCTTAAGGGATGATGTGTTTGAACAATGATTTGACTTTGCTTACGACATTGCCAATTCCTGGCAACGTATCTAGACCAAAAGAATTATTGGAAGAAATTTTATCTCTTCCCCACAACATCAATCCTATGCTTGTAGAATATATTGGATCTTCTAACTTGTCAATAAGTCCGCTGATCTCAATATTTGGTTTACCCATCTGGACGGGCAATCTCATGTTGTCTTTTGTCATCTCTATGATGTCTCCGATCTTCGCGCCGCCACCGGTAAGAACTACTCCTGCAGGAAGAGCTTCGTTGCAATTTGCCTTGATCAGATTATCTTTTATCATCAAATATATTTCAGTAAGTCTAGCCTCGATGATCTCTGAGACGTATTTCAGCTCAGCTCTGCCAGTCTCGTTTTTATCAAGTTTGCTGAGATCAATCTCCTCTTTATCGGCAATCTTGTCTGGCGTAGCAAAGCCAAATTTGAGCTTTATCTTGTCTGCAAGATCTAGATTAGTACGAAGTCCGATCGCAATATCGTTTGTGATGTGCATCGAGCCGACAGGGACTACTCCGCAAGTCGCCATTTCACCCTCTTCGAAAACAATGTATGAGCTTGAGCTTGCGCCAATATCTATAAGTAAAACGCCGATATCCATCTGTCTCTTCGAGAGAAGGATTTTTGCGGTAGCGAGTGGTGAGAAAACAACTTCTGTACCAGAAAGACCTGCTTGTTCAGCAGCTTTGTTTAGAGATTTGATCGCGTTAGAGGAGGCAGAGATAATGTTTGTTGCAACTTCGAGACGAATTCCAGTCATTCCGACTGGATCCTTGATGATCTCAGTGCCGTCGATTATGAAATTTTGAGGTAGAGTATGAATATTTATGCGATTTGGTCGAGAAGGAACGGATTTTGCCATTTCGATGACGCGAATCGCATCGTCTTCAGTGATTTCGCCATCTGGACGTGGGATCGCGATGACACCGTGGCTTTGTTCGCATTCGATAAAGGGACCAGTCACGCCGACAATAGCGCTTTTTATGCTTAGGCCAGACATTTTCTCGGCTTCTTCGAGTGCTAGCGAGATGGCGGAGACTGTCTCATCTATGTCGACGATAACGCCTTTGCGAATCCCCTGGTTTTCGCTTGTTGACAGAGCGATGATGTCTACGCCGCCTTCATCAAATTTACCAACACAAGTGATGATCTTCGTACTGCCTATATCGATACCAACAGAAATATTAGGTTCTCGCACTTTCCCTCCAAAAATAACGTTTATGTATATATTCTATTAGATTACAGCACTTCTTGCAAGTAACATCGTTGTCATTCTGGCTCTCGTGGGAGTGACAGAGCTCACTTATTGCAAGCTGTTTTAGACAAGATTTCTGATGTGTGGCAAGAAAATTAGCAGAGCTACAACGATAGCAATGATTGCGCTGATGAGCACTGCACCTGCCATGGCATCTTTCGCAGCACGGATGATGTTGTGGCTGCCAGGATGGCAAACGTCAAATACTTTTTCAATTGCTGTATTGATGATTTCGATGGCAAAAACTAAAATAACCGCCATAAACAGGACGGCGGCTTCGATTCGAGTTACTTCGAGGATATACGCGAGTATGCCAACGCAGATAGTGATTACTGAGTGAACGCGGGCATTTTGCTCAGACTTGAGCAAAAAAACGACACCACGGATAGCGTGATCGAAGCTATGAGAAAGCTTTCTGAAGCTAAATTTTTTATATTTTACCTCGTGGTCAGGAGCGAAAGTTCGATCTTCCTCACTACTATGATTTTCCATTGCTTCTCCTAAAAAATACAGTTAATTCTTTTTGCGGCTTTTTCCCACTCGCTAAGGTCAGTTTCGTGGTCAAATCCGAGTAAATGAATGAGTCCGTGCTTTGCAACTTCAAAAAAATCTTCCTCTTTATTATCAACGACTTCGGGGCAAATTACAATGCTACCGAGCATTTTGATCTTAGCCGCCGCGACATCTATCTGCGGAAATGATAAAACGTCAGTAGGCTTGTCGATAGATCTGAAATTACGATTCAGCTCTGCAATTTCTTCTTTCTCGACGATAAGAATTTCGACAATACTGTTTTCGAGTACAAAAATATTAGCGGCGCTGAGAATTGTCTCTCTAAGCTTCGCTTCATCGATAGTGCGATCTGTTTTGTTTTCAATAACAACATTGTTCATAGTAATCGCCTAACGACTGTGAGGACGTTAGTTCGTTTGAGGTTTTAGAATTAAATAAGATTATTTGAATAAATTTATCAAAACAATCTCAGAGTAAGATTATGAGAGTAGGAGTTTCTTTGTAATCTCAGAGATTTTGGCACCATCGGCGCTTCCTTTGGTGACAGCCATGACAGCGCTAATCACTTTGCCCATGTCTTTCATGCTTATAGCACCAGTTTCGGAGATCTTATCTGTAACTATAGTCTCGAGCTCGGCGTCGCTGAGCTGTGTTGGCAAATATTTTTCGAGTAATGTAACTTCTGACATTTCTTTGTCGGAAAGGTCGGAGCGATCATGTTTTTGGTATTCTGCGGCTGAGTCTTTTCTCTGTTTGATCTCGCGTTTGATCACAGCCACGACATCTTCGTCGTTTAGCTCTTTCTTATCGGCTATCTTTTTGTTTGTGATGGCGCTTTTTAGCATACGCAAAACAGAGACAAGTTCTACTTCCTTGCCTTTGTATGCGATGAGAAAATCTTGATTGATTTTTTCAATGAGTGTCATTACCAACCACGTTTCATTTTATTGATTTCGGTTCTGCGAATAGCACCTTTGCGTCTAGCGTCACGAGTGATGCCGCGATCAAAGAATCTGCGAGCCTTAGCTACAGTCAAAATACCGCTCTGCTGAACTTCGCGGTTGAATCTTCGAACGAGGATGTCTAATCTCTCCTCACCTTTACGTTTAACTTCCAACAAGTAAATCACCACCTTCCGTGCGTCGGACTAAAAATCTTTCTAATATGTCTTTACTATAGCGTAAATAGATAAATTTGACAAGTCAGTGGCTTATCTATGCAAAAGTAGCCCACGCTTCAGCGTGTCAGTTTTATCCCCTCCCTCTTTCAGGGGGAGATTGGGTGGGGATTTGTTTTTGGCTGGGAGACAGCAGCAGGCAGTTAGCAGTTAGCGGCAGGCAGTCAGCAGAACAAAACCTACCCTAGCCCCTCCTTGAAAAGGAGGGGGACAAGAAAGTGCTGAGATTTGCATTATGATTTGAGCGCATAACTAAAATAAGGACTATGGCATCAAAAATTTGCGTAAAAATGAGATAATCGGGTCCTTCGGTCGGCGAGCCCGTCTTCTTCGTGGGGCACTTTGGCCGACTACGCCCTGCCATGAGCTCTTTAGCCAGGCATCTTGCTTCATGATATCGAGGGCAAATCCCCTTCTTGTGAGCTCGCGGTCGACAAGTCTGCCTCTGTGAGGGTGTGCGGCAACTTTTGGTAGTGGAGAGCCGAAGCCGTGGGCGTAGTGGCAGAGCTCATGAGCGATTGTCGAGGTGATGATGTGCTCTGGGATACTATCGTCCTTGAAATAGCCTGTGATCGTGATTCGAGTGCATGAGAGCTTATCGATTGGCGAATCTTGCTTGATACTGCCGAGGCGGCGACGTGAAAATTGGCCAAATCTGATCTTGACCATGTTCTCTCTAGGAACATCTGAAAATGAGCTCGTCCAGATCTCCTCTAGCTTGTTTGTGAGCCAAATATCGTCTCTCGCCATGCTTTATTACCTCTTCTTAATTCAGCAATGATTATCTAGCATTTGTGCCTATTTTACAAGTCGCAGATAGGCCTTTGAGCTCAAAAGCTTGACAAGACAGCTGAGATCAAGTAAAGTGCTGATTGTAGCCAAAAGTATTGACAAAATAGATACTTTATGTTACAATGTATCAGTATTGCTAAGAGGTCGCTCTTGGCTTTTTATTTTAAAAACAAAGGATTACAGACGAAGACTGAATGTGACCGACATAGTCGAAACCTGTATGAAAAAATATGCCTCTCATTCGAGAGACCAAACGTAGATTCAGGAGGGCTGAGTGGAACAAATACATCTTATCGAAATCAATATTAGCTTTAGTCCTAACAGCTGCTTCTTTTATTGTGACGGTATCACCGATCACAACAAAAGCCGATAACGACCCAGTCGTTGTCGAAACAGCTAAGACTACCTCTGCCTTGGTTCTTGATACGACTTCGCCTAAGGTCTTGACCATGAAATCTAGTGTTTCAGTCATCACCCCTGGTGAGTCTAAGAATCAGGCTGAGATCAAAGCTCAGAGAGCTGCTGCGGCCAAGGCCAACGCACTCGCGATTTCTACGACTAGTCGTGATACGGTTACCCGTGAACGAAGAGTCTATACAGACCCAACAAATTTTGACGAAATATACCAACGTGCTTCAGCCGTCTACGGCGTGGATCCAATGCTTTTGAAAGCAATCCATACTGTCGAAACTGGTGCTTCAGGTTCAACTACCCGAAGTAACCCGTCTGGCGCAACTGGTCCGATGCAGTTCTTGCCTTCTACTTTCCGTGCCTATGGCGTGGACGGTAACGGTGACGGCATCAAGGATATCGGTAACGTTGAAGATGCAATCTTCTCTGCTGCTAGATATCTTGTGGCCTGTGGTTACCCTGACGTGAAAAAAGCGTTATGGGGATATAACCCGTCAACTCGATATTACACCAAGGTTATGGGTCTTGCCCAAAGCTTCGGAATGTAATTCTAAAGAAGAGCTAGAGTAATCTAGCTCTTTTTTTGTTGCTCTTTTAGAGCTGAGTGACGCCACCGTTATTATCTGTGTTCCACTTTGCAAGCTCAGAGTGTTCAAGATTTTTATCTTCAATTTCTAGTAAGCGATTATACTTGGCAGTTCTCTCAGATCGACAAGGCGCACCTGCCTTGATGCAGCCGCAGCCAGAAGCAATAGCCAAGTCGGCGATGAAGCTGTCCTCGGTCTCACCTGATCGATGAGAAATCATAACTTTGAAGCCTGCTTCTTCGGCAGTTTTGATAGTGTTGAAGGTCTCTGTAAGCGTGCCGATTTGGTTCGGCTTGATAAGAATACCGGTAGAGGCTTTTTCGGCAATCCCCTTCTTTAGGAGCTCGAAGTTTGTAGAGTAAATGTCATCTCCTATGATCTCGATTTTGTCACCAACTTTCTGAGTAAGATCGCGCCATCCATGCCAATCACTGTGTGCAAGTGGATCCTCGATGGAGATGATCGGGTATTTCTCACAGATCATCGTGTAGTAATCTACCAATTGTGAGCTTGTAAGAGATTTATTCTCGCGATATAGCTCGTAGTATCCCTCTTCGGAGTAGAAGCGACTTGCAGCAGGGTCTAGTGCGATGAAGATGTCCTTGCCTGCTTCGTAATTTGCTTCAGTGATGGCCATCATCAGGAGCTCAAGGGCTTGTTCGTTTGAGAAGAGAGATGGAGCGAAACCGCCTTCGTCACCAACTAGTGGCTGATAGTTTCTCTCTGCGAGAATCTTGCCAAGTGCATGAAATATTTCAGAACCAGCTCTTAGCGCCTCGCGAATATTTTTGAAGTTTACGGGTACGATCATAAACTCCTGAAAGTCAGTCGAGCCGACTGCATGTTTGCCGCCGTTTAGGATGTTCATGAAAGGGATAGGCATAGTGATCGTGTCGACTTTTTTGCCCATCATTTCGGCAAGATGCTTGTAGAGAGGCATTCTCTTTGTCTTCGCTCCTGCCTTAGCACAAGCGAGAGAGACAGCAAGAGTCGCGTTTGCCCCAAGCCTCGATTTGTTTGGTGTTGCATCAACAAAGATCATTTTCTGATCGATTCGTGAGAGATCAGTGATATCCATGCCGAGGAGAGCTGTCCGAATCGTCGTATTAATATTTCCGACAGCCTTAAGCACGCCCATGCCGTCATAGCGAAGTGGATCTTTATCTCTGAGCTCAAGCGCCTCAGCTACGCCGACAGTGGCGCCAGAAGGCGCATAGCCAACGGCGTAAGTTCCGTCATCAAGAAGAACCTCACAGGCAACCGTTGGATTGCCACGAGAGTCAAGAATTTCACGCCCTCTCAGATCTTTGATTATTGCCATTCCCCTCCTCAATCTATATGTGTTTAGTTTATTCTGCTACTACTTTTGCACCATCTGCGACGACACTGATCCATGATTGTCCACGATCAAATATCATCTCAGCACCAGCGGCATCGTAAAATATCTCTCTTTCGCCTACAGAGGCTTTCTTCCATGTGCCGACAGTTTCTTTGCCGTCGATGAAGAATCTAGCAACGCCTGAACCTACTGTGGTCATCGAATATCCTGATTCGTTGATTCTGGTGGTGACAGGTTTGCGTGCGACTACCATCGTAATCAAATTTTTTGGTGAGATGACATCTTTGGTGATTTTGTCCAGGTGCTGCTTGCCAGCGATAGATCGCTTGTAGAGATTGGTTGCTTTGTCGTAAGTATAGACAACTTTGTAGTTTGCACCCGAGAAATCGATCGTGACTTTCTGTGCTTCTGGACGAGTTGTGAGCTCAGCATCGTCCTTAAATTTGTATACAGTGAAGGTATTGTCAGTTGGATAGCTGTTTTTCACTGCTTGAGCGCGTAGCTTCTCGGTCGAAGTGTAGCCAGTGTGCTCAAGAGCGACTCCAGCAGCGGGCTCTCGCCAAAATGCGCTAGAATAAGCAAATTCATCCAGATCTAGTATTTTTTCTGATTTTATCTTGTCTAGAGCGTCAATGTTGCCACCCCAGTGCCCAAGATAAGCATTGTATCCATGTGCCCAGTCGACAAAAAAAGTTCTGGCTGAACGAATTGGCCCGATTTTTGAAGCTTCTTTGGAGCTATAAATTGCCAAAAATCTAGTTGTTTCAGCGGGATCGTAGACTGTTTCGTAGACGATGTCTGCCTTGTCTAGGCCACTTTGTGGACGAGCGCTTGGATCGTTCTCGACTGTGATTGCTAGAGGGTGGCGAGCGGCTGCAGACTGATCGACGATGGTACCAGATAGAACATTTACAAAGGCTGAGCCAGAGGCTACGCCAGTCGTATCTGTAGTCTCCTCTGTTTTTTTGTCATCGGATTTTGTGCCGTCCTCGTCACGAAGAAAGTATATTCCAAGACCAAGAAGGACTATTATCACAAGGCCGATGCCACCGAAAAAGTACCATCGAAACTTTGGTTGTTTCATCAGCTCGGCAAATTTATTTTCCTTGTGCTTACCTTCGATGATGATATCTTCAGAATTCTCCTTTTTCTCCTCGGATTTGCTTTCTTTCTTCTCGGGTTTGTCGGATTCTTCTGAGATTTCTTCTGCTACTTCTGGCTCAGAGTCTTTTTCGCTTTTCTCTGAGATTTCTTCCTTATCTTTATGAGATTTATCCTCTGCTGGAGTGTCTTTTTCCTCTTTTTCAGTTTCTTCACCCTTCTTTTCATCGTCCATATAAGTTCCTTATAATTATATTCTAATGCCAATCGGCCATAATACCTTTTTTGCCTTCAAGTTTTTGTAAATAATCAAATGCAGAAAGTGCGGCTTTTGCACCTTCAGCTGAAGCAATTACGATTTGTTTGAAAGGGGTGTCAGTCAGGTCTCCTGCCGCAAAAATGCCTGGTGTCGAGGTCAGCTGTTTCGAATCGATAATGACCTGATTTGCCTTATCTAGCTTGACTAAATCATCTAGGACTGATCGGTCGATTACAAAACCGATTTCGACAATTACTCCATCGGTGGCAAGTGGTTTTCCAGTATTTAGATCGACAGAGGTGACTTTTTTATCACCAGTAATCTTGGTTATTTCAGTATTAAGAAGTATCTCAACGTTTTTCAAACTCTTGACCTTATCAAGAAGGATTTCTTCGCCACGTAAATCAGCGCCACGGTAGATCAAATACGTTTTTTCGGCATATGAAGAGCAAACAACGGCTGCAGATAGCGCCGAGTTTCCACCACCGACGATAGCAACATGTTTGTTTTTGAAAAATGGAGCATCGCAGGTTGCGCAGTAAGAAACGCCTCTCCCCTTGAACTCCTCTTCGCCAGGAACGCCAAGCTCGCGAGGTTTTTTGCCAAAGGCAAGAATTACAGTCTTGGCTTCGTATTTGTTGCCAGCTGTCTTTATTGTAAATTTTTCTTTTAGTTTTTTTATCTCTTTGACTTCTTCAAACATGAAAGTTGCGCCAAACTTTTTCGCTTGTGCAAAAAACTTTTTTGCCATATCTACACCAGAAATGAGATCGAGACCTGGGTAGTTTTCGATTGCGTCAGTCTTAGTGATCTGACCACCGATATCGCTAGAAAGAACGAGCGTTTTCATCCCTCTTCTAGAAGCATAAATCGCTGCAGTCATTCCTGCAGGTCCGCCACCAATAATTACAACATCATACATATCATTCTCCCTAAACTATTAAATCAATCTGACAGTTCTCTTTTGTAGACCACGCTTCAGCGTGCTATATAGAAGCTAAAGCTTGAACTACGACGTTGGTGTGTGAGCTTAAGTTCATTTTAGCTCATTATTCTGTCACGATCAACTCTATGAAGGAAAATTCATTTGAATTCTGACGAAGAGGAAATTTATTACCATCCAGAGTATCTTTCCGATTGTTTTCGTTGCTGGCCAAGCGCCAGGAATAAACAAAACTAGTAGTAACAAGAAAATCCAATGATTGTGATGTAGCATATAATAAACTGCTAGTACGATGATAAGCAATATGCCCAGAGAGATGAAAAATTGAGCCAAAACTGGGAAGCTCAGGATGAAATTATCATAAAATGTAAATATCGAGTCTAAAAAGTTCATTTGTTGTTACGAGCTTAAGAACTATTTTTTGCCAACGACAACTTGCAGATCATAGCTGCCAATGCCATCATAAAGCTCCGTTGTGACCGAACGAGTGGCGAGCGCAGTTTTCACTAGCTCCGCTTCAGCTTCCTTGCCTGTTTTGTAGTAAATTATAGTCGTGGCATAGGTAAATTTCTTAGCATTTGCGACAGCAGAGACGGTAAATCCTGCTTTTACTAAAGTATTTTTTACAACAACTGCTGAATTGGTAACGCCGTTGCCGTTTAGAACGCTCATCTTGATAGACTTCTTGTCGATAGTTGTGTTTGTTGCAGGTATCGTGGTAGTAGCTCCTGTTGTGACAGCTATCCCTGTGGTTACGGGGACTGCCACGGTTCCGGTCGTGGCTGTGGCTCCAGTAGCTGTCGTGCCTGAGTAAACTTCTAGCGTCGGCTTGCTGATAGTCACCTTCGCAGTTTCTGTTTTCTTTGTTTCTTCTTTTACAAAAACGCTTTTTATTTCACTGAAGTTTATGTATACAAGCGTCGCCAGAAGAAGACCACAAACTACCCATAAAAAGATATTGAGCAAATGATCAAACTTTTTAGCAATTTTATCTGTGTTAATGACAGTTACAGAATCTTCTTCTTTGTTTGGTTTGCTCTTAGGAGCTTCCTCTTTTTCTCTGGAAGGGGTGTACTGAAAAAAGCTATTTCTGATCTCTTCTTTGTCCAGATGCTTTACCTCGACTTCATCATCGTCCTTTATTTTCTCGATAATTTTTTCTTTGGCTTCGTCTTCTTGCTCTTTGTCTTCGATTTCATCGAGGTCGTCTATCTCATCTATGTTTTTGTCTTTTTTTATTGGTTCAACGTCAAAAGTATGCGATGCAGTTGCACGCATGGATTTTCTAGGCCTGATGTCATCAGAGATGCCCATTTTTCCCTCGCTTTTGCCTTGCGGCATTATCTAAACTTCCTTTAATACATTATATACTAGAACTATTTCCAATGTCTAATTTTTTCGTAACTTGTTGGTAATTTAATATTGTATTTATGTTTTTCCCAGTCGTCTCCGATCACAAATATGTCATTTGTCTCCACGGCTAGGGTCGAAAGATAGCCAATTTCTTCCACGTCTAGGCCGATGCATTTGCATGCTAGGTAGTCGGCTGCTACTGCGTTGGTGCTAGCAATAGCAAAATGTGTCTGAACGTTATCCCCATGTGGCAAATTATCTCCTTGTACTGTTTCGAAGCAGTCAATGATGGAGAGCTTCGGCGTCAATTGCTCATAGAGCCTTGTAAGGTTTTTCGTTGTATATTTCGGATCTTGAAAAATAATATTTTTATTATCATTTGCTGCGAGTCCAGAGATGACTTTGCTTAGCCAAGACGAGCCTTCTTTGATAAAGCAGCCATTCGCGATGTTCACTATCGCGCCAGAGTAAAGAACCTTCGAATGTGTTTTTGGAAGTGTGACAGAGATTATATAGTCGGATTCTGCTAGTGTTTTCGAGATTTTGGCGTCGATAGTTCTACCCTCTTTGTCTTGCACCTGCATCGGTACATAGTCGTCGGTATTTAGGTCTACGAGTGCGAGGTCATAGCTAGATTGAAGCTTCAGATAATTGTAGTTTTTGAAAGCTGTAAGGGTGTCACCAGATTGTGACCCTTCGGCGAGGGTAATCTGGCCTTCAACAAAAGGAGAAATGCTTTTCAAGATCGCGTCAAGTGTTTTTGCGTTGGTGGCAAATCCGGGACTGTTTGGGAGCGGGGCGTCTACCTTGATCACCACTCTTTTTGCGAGCTTGATCTCCTTCGTGATCTCGGATTTGATCAGGGCGAGGCAACGCTCGACGTTGTATTGGCGCTCATCAGATTTTATATAAGAAATTTTTATCATTTATATTTGCGAAAATTATGTAAATCACAACAGAAAAACGAGACTTACGTCTTATTCTTCTTTGATATTATCAAATTGTTGGCTTCCTGAGCAATCGTTTACCCTTCGCTCAGGCGCTCAAGAGATATCTTATCACATGAGTCAAGAAAGGGATTGTTTTTGTCATCTCAGCTCATTTTCTTGATCATGTCATCAGGGTGGAAGAGACATAACTGATTAAACATAACTGATTAAACATAACTGATTAAACATAACTGATTAAACATAACTGATTAAACATAACTGATTAAACATAACTGATGAGCATCTTAACAGTTGTCGTCTCGACATCACGGTGACTTCGTGACGAGAGATCTTCTGCTTATTGTTCTTGTCGAAATGACCTACTATTTTTGTAAAGTTTGTTATTAGAACTTTCTTATCACTCCCCTGACCTTGCCCTGTATCGTGACCCGATTTTTTACAAAAAACATAGGTTTCATCGTCTTGTTGGCAGGCTGAAGTCGGATATTTGTTTTCTCGTCATAGTATCTCTTCAGTGTGGCATTTGCGTTGTCGATGAGTGCGACTACGATATCGCCATTTCTCGGCGAATTGGTCTGCTCGATGATGACAAAGTCACCTTCAAGAATGCCATCTTCGATCATCGATTCACCGCGGACGCGAAGAGCAAAAGTCTTCTTGCCCATCATGTCTCTGGGGATATCGATGGTCTCATTTGTGCGTATTGCTTCGATCGGATGTCCAGCGTCGATGACACCAAGAAGTTGGATGGAGTGCAGCTCAATGCCAGGGTCATATGCAGGGGTAAGCTGAATTGCGCGAGCTTCCATGGCGTCCTTCGTCAAATAGCCTTTTTCTTCGAGAATGCTGATGTACTCGGAAACGGTACCAGTAGAAGATAGTTCGAAATAGTGTGCAATCTCTCTATAACTTGGCGAGTAGCCGTTGTCATCGATAAAATTGCGGATGTACTCCAAGATGTCTCTCTGCTTCTTCGTCAGCGGCTCCATTTGTCTCCTTTGTTCAGCTTTTGTTTGGTATATTTATTATCATTTTTACCCGAACAAAAGTCAAACATCTTGCTGTGGATAAAGAAATTATGCACTTTTGTAGCCAACTATTGACAAAGATTATCAGGAAGAGTAGATTACATAACAAGTGGTTGTAGAAAACGCCTCTAAACCTTGTTCCTACTGGTCACAAGATTGGTATATAAAATTGAATATTTGTTAAATATGGCCAGCTTATAGTTGGCACCAAAAAAACAATATCGCAAACGAATTGCAACTATCGCTTCATACGACGCAAATATAGTGCAACCTCAAATGCAAAGAAAATATTCTATTTCAGAAAACCAGCATCGACGATCTATTCGTCAGACCCGGGCTATTGCTCGAAAACATAAGAACACTTTTATTCTACAATTGAATAAGCAAATGCCTCTGCAACCACTACCTTTTTTACCCTGGATCTGACTATATTTGTCAGATCCAGTTTTTTATTTTCTCTTTTTTCGAATAATTCAAGTACCTAGATCTTGACAAAAAGTGTTATATAAGTTAATGTATCTTTGCTATCCGTTGAATGGAGAGGCACCAAACGACAGATGGCACCAAGTTGGCTGCCAGAACCCTATCCCGTTGAGGCTCTTCGCCTCGAAAAACTAAGGACACGCAAGATGCGTGTCCTTTTCCATATCAAATATATGTTTAGTTCTATATTTTTTCGATTACGCCGACACACTCGATGTGATAAGTCTGCGGAAACATGTCCACTGGTTGGACTTTTTTTAATTTTAGCCCAAATGTTTCGAAGAGCTTTACATCTCTGGCAAAAGTTGCAGGGTTGCAGGAGATGTAAATAAGCTTTCGGAATTTCATCTTTGAGATCATTTCGACTGCGTAGCTAGTGAGTCCAGTTCGAGGTGGATCGACGATAATCTTGTCGAATTCCGCCTTGTTTCTAAGTAGAAAGTGGTCTGCGCTATCGCAAATAAATTCACAGTTGATCACTTTGTTTATCTTGGCATTTGCGTTTGCGTCGTTGATCGCGCTCTGAACGATATCGATTCCAGTCGTTTTCTTCGCAAACATCGAAAGATAGATACCGATAGTGCCAGCACCGCAGAAGAGATCGAGGACACTCTCCCCCATCTTGATCTCGGCCATTTCCTTGATCACATCATACAGGTTCTCCATTGCAAACGAGTTTGTCTGGAAAAAGGACTCTGGTGAGATCTGGAAGGAATATTTGCCAGTTTTCTCGAAGATGATCGCAGAGCCGCCAAGAAGTTTTCGGCGAGCTTGGTCGATATTGTCATTTCGGATCGTGGAATGATAGAAAGATTTGATATCAGGCAGCGTGCCGACGAAGTCGATAATCTTGTCCTTGTTTGGAAGAAACTCTGAGCTAGTGAAAAGTTCGAGCATGATTGAGTCAGTGTTGATCCCTTCTCTGATCTTGATCTGAGAGAATGAGCTCGTATTTTCGACATTTTTGTTGAGGAAATCGACAAGGGAGTTTAAGACTAAATTAGCTTTTTCTGAGATCAGGTCGCAGTGATCAATCTCGATTAGTCTTCGATAGTCTGCCGCGTCGTGCATCGCGAGAGAGAGCTTGCCCTCTTTATCTAGAGTTAGGAAAAATCTCATCGTGTTGCGGTAGCCAAATTCGGTATCACTGCCAGAGATGATTGGTAAGATTTTTGTCTCAACCTTGGCTCGAGTGAGTACTTCATGAAAAATGTCGTCTTTGAAGCGAAGCTGATCCTTCAGAGCGATGTTTTGGTGGTCACAGCCACCACAAACCTCGAAGTGAGGGCATTTTGCCTTTATACGAAAAGGAGACGCAGTTACGATTTTGTCGATTTTGCCATCCGAGAATGATTTCTTCTCGTTTACGGGAGAGATTTCGAGCTCATCGCCTGGGACTGATTTCTTAGTAAAAATGACTTGGCCGTTGTTGCTTCGGCTAAGGCCTTTGCCTTCAAAGACTAACTTTTCGATTGTGAGTTTCATTGTAAAATATTGATAAGTTTATAAATTTGTCTTTTGCAGATTGTCAAAACAGCATAGCAGATTTTGCCTCTTATTACTACACAATAAAAAACGTGAATCAATTCACAGTATTTATTGTTCGAGCTTGTCGAGAACTATGTGCCTCTGCGTCTCCACCTATTTCATAGAGTCGAAGGATAAAAATGGCTACCTAATCAGCTGATAGAGTGCGATGCCTGTAGCGACGGAGACATTTAGCGAGTTTTTCTCGCCGTGCATTGGAATTTCGATGATCGTATCGCAAAGATCGAGAATCTCTTTTTGGACGCCCTCTGTCTCGCTGCCGACAATAAGAGCGACCGACACATCATCCGCTTGAAATTCTGTGTATGGGATCGAGCGTGAATCTTGCTCAAGTGCTACGATCTTGAATCCCTGTTTTTTTAAATTGAAAATTGTAAATTCTAAATTCTCTTCACTCTCCCACTCCACGGTGTCGACTGCACCAAGTGCTGTTTTGTCGATCTCTTTCCGAGGTGGGCGTGGTGTGATGCCAGTCAGGATCAATTTTGTCACTCCTGCAGCATCTGAGGTTCGGAAAATAGAGCCGACGTTTTCCATCGAACGGATATTATCGAGAATGAGATATATCTTAGGCAACTTTTTCATCTTCTACAGTAGGCTCAGTATCGCATGGGCATGAGAGCATTCGCTTCTTCAGCTCTTCGATCAGGTCTTTCGCAGGAAAGACTTCCTGAGAGGAAGCACCAAGATCACGAAGTATGATCTCATCTTTTACAGCTTCCTGTTGGCCGATGATTACGGCGTACTTTGCGTCGAGCTTCACTGCAGTCTTGATCTGTTGGCGAAGTGAATCGTTTGATGGAACAAAGTATACGTTTATATCATTTTTTGTTAGGGCGTCATAGATGGCCTTTGAGACTTCCTTGGCCTTATCGCCAAGCTGAACGATGCAGATCTCAACACCACGAGGCTTCTTGACTTCAATCTTTTGCTCTTTCATGAGGGAGATTACGCGCTCCATGCCAAAACTGAAGCCGACTGCCGGCGTCTTCATGCCTCCAAGAAGCTCTACGAGGCCGTTGTAGCGTCCTCCACCTACGATAGTGCTCTGACGGCCCCTATCATCTTTGTCGACGATCTCGAAGACTGTCTGAGTGTAATAGTCTAGTCCACGAACAAGCTTAGGATCAAGATCGTATTTGATGTTGAAATAGTCTAGATATTCGAGAGTCTGCTGGAAGTGCTCTTTGCATTCAGGGCAAAGTGAATCAAGCATGACTGGGGCGTCTTTGCCAAGTCTTTGGCAGTTTTCGTTTTTGCAATCGAGCAATCTTAGTGGATTTGTTTCAATTCTGTTATTGCAGTCAGAGCAGAGCTCTTTTTTCGATTCAGCATAGTATTTCTTCAGCTTCGCTAGATACTTTGGTCGGCACTTTGGACATCCGATAGAATTGGTATAAACAATCAGATTCTTCAGTCCTAGTCTGTTTAATATCTCCCAAGCAGACATGATCGCGAGGTAGTCGGACTTTGGTGAGCCATCACCGATGATCTCCATGCCAGTCTGATAAAATTCACGAAAGCGGCCTTTCTGAGGTCTTTCATGACGAAACATTGCTCCCATATAGTAAAGTCGGACAGGCTGAGACCAGCTTGCCATGCCGTTTTGTAGGTAGGATCGTACAACGCCCGCTGTGCCTTCTGGTCTGAGAGCAAAAGTGATCGCTTCATCCTCGCTGTGAGATGAGAGTGTGAACATCTCTTTTTGGACGATGTCAGTGGTGCCGCCGATGCCCTTGGCATAGATTTCAGAATTTTCGAAATGTGGGATGTCTATACGCGAAAAACCAAGTCCTAGAAAGACTTTTTCTGATGTGTCTCGTACTGCCATCCAATATGGTTGTTCTGAAGGAAGGATATCCTTAGTTCCACGGGGTGTTTGGTACATATCTTTTGCCATATATTTCTCCAATTTCTAAATAATAATAGATCGAGTGTCATCTCTCGACAAATCTTAGCAAGACTACGATCGAAAATCAATCGGTAAAATATTCCTAATGCAACGTACCTCGTAGCCCACGCTTCAGCGTGTTTATAGCAGACTAAAGTCTGGTCTACGATGAGATGAACGTAGCCCACGCTTCAGCGTGCTTCGGACAAGCTCCCCACTTCGCTCGTATAGTCGAGCTACGAGGGGCATGAAAGCTTGTACTACGGCTGAGCAGACGGGAATATCTTACGAACATTAATATTAATAAAAAGCCCGATCTTGTTCAGATCAGGCTAGGTTTGTGCTTTAGCTTAGGTATTTTCTCGTATGATTTGTGCAATTTCGTTGACAGCATCTGCTAGTTTGCCCTCGTGATTTTCGACGATGAAGTCAAATTCATGGCTGCAGAGCATCTCTGATTTCGCGATCTCTAGCCTCGCGCTGATCTCTTCTTCTGTGTTTGATCTCCTGCTTCGTAGCCGATTTTCGATATCGCTTAGCGGTGCTGTGATGAAGATCGAGAGCATATCCGGAAGAATGCTTTTCAACGCTCTGTGACCGTTTATGTCGATGTCTTTTATCACATTGTGGCCAAGCTCGAGTAGCTGCTCGGTCTCAGATTTTGATGTCCCATAGCAATGTCCTTCATACTTGTTCCACTCGATGATATCGGATGAGTCTACGAGTATGAAAAAAACTTCTTCAGAGACAAAGATGTATCTGTCTTCGATATCGTCTCCGACTCTCATCGGTCTCGTGGTATGGCTTTTTGCGAGTGCAAGGTTTAGATCGGTGATCTTTAGGATCTCTTGGATCGCTGTGCCTTTTCCGACACCTGATCCTCCACTGATGGTAATGAACTTCAGCATGGTCTTCTCCCCCTCTGAGGGTGAGAGTATCACGAAATATGTGAAAAATCAAAGTTATCGTCTCTAGCATTAAAAAAATCCGACCAGTTTGTGCTGGCCGGATCGGGTTGAGTCATTTGTTCATTTTGTCTAAGGCAGTGCGGAATGCAAAAGCATTTTCGATTTTCGACCACCGTTTGTCCAAGAAACCGTTGTCCCCCATCTCGTCAATGAGATCGAGTAGCTCATTCTCATCAATCCGAGTTTCCGCTTGAATATTCTCAATAGTGAGATAATCTGGAAATTTGGAGTGTAGGAAATCGTGGAGCAGATCTTTGCTTGATGCGACGGCTGGCACAGGAAGCTTTATTGGTGCTTTTTTTCCATAAATTTCCTGAATTTTTTTCATATTCGACAGGTCAACCTCACGTGGTTTATAGTCGAAAAGGTATCCCCTTTCAATATTACAATCAATATTGTAAGACTCTTCGGCCATATCGTTGCCAAGGCTGGTATACAGCGTAAGCGTGGCTTCGTTTACTTTTCCCGCAGGATATTTGGACAGCGCAAGAGCGGTCATATATATCGCGTAGAGCTCATACAGATCTACCAGATCGAGCGAAGTTGCCCTTGACGTATGACTGTTGATGAAGCCTTCATCAAGCCATTTTATAAGATGCTCTTTTGTCAAAAAATCTGGCGTGAAGTGATTTACGATTTCAATGACTTCACCGCGTCGGAGAAGGCACTTCTCTCGAAATGTTTTTCGCCATTTTTCTTCGTAGTTTCGCTCCCAGAGGTCTGCTGTCGCGGCATGAACGCTGACTCGCTTGCGAGCGTCAGTCAGTGCCATCAGATTTGTGAGATGAGTCCCTATTGCGTAAGCCATTTTTATCTCTGGCAAATGCAAGTTTTTACATGTACAAGCTGGCGCTCCGGCGGGAGTCCAGTCGGCAGGAATTTTCAGGAAATTATTGTCATCCCAATAATTCAGCTGGCGTAGAGTTATGCCTGTCAGTGAAGACACGCGTGTTGGCGTAAGGCAAAGTGTATTTTCGACGTATTTGCAAAAACAGTCGAAGGACAAAATTTGTAAGATATTTCCTTGTACTACAACCATGATATACCCCCTATATATGCTTGATTATCGACTATGACTATCACATAAGTTACGGAATTAATCAAGTCTGTCACAAGTTAATTTGTCCTAAACATTTTTTTGTCATCCTGAACTAGTTTCAGGATCTCGCAACAGTTCAAATAGCGACGGGATCCTGAAACCACCCTTCGCCAAGGCTACGGAGTGGCACGGTAAATTCAGGATGACAATGGAGCGGTTAAAAATATTTTATTGTTGTGGTATTATCTGGGTATGAATAAGAATGAAAAAATATTGGTCAGTGCTTGTTTGCTTGGAGTTCCTTGTCGCTGGGACGGGAGCTTGAAAAAAAACGATAAACTTCTCACTATGTTTGATCGTGAGCAGATTGTTTCGGTCTGTCCAGAAGTCCTTGCTGGTTTGCCCACTCCGCGGCCTGCCTGTGAGCAATGCGAGAGCAACGGCAAGCAACTTGTGCTAGATAAAGACGGGAATGATTTCACCGAATCATTTATGCTGGGGGCTAAGAAAGCGCTGGAAGTTGCAAAATCTAGCAACGTAAAAATTGCTTATTTGAAATCTGGTAGTCCCTCATGCGGCGCAGGGACAATTTATGATGGCTCTTTCACTGGCAAGAAAATAGCCGGCTTTGGTTTGTTTGCAAAAATGTTGGTCGAAAATGTTATTGAAGTTGTCGAAGTAGATTAATGATAATCGGTATTAGGATTTGTGCAAAATATTCATTTGTGCTATCATATCGATATGTTAAATATCACTACGAACTTAAATTGGTGGACTGTCCAAACTCTCGGGCAGTAATTTTCGTGTAATATCTATAGACCTCTAATAATCACTGCCCGAAACCGGGCATTTTTTTGTATGAAAAAATATCAATTTAGAAATAGAGCAAATCTCCTCTGGCGACCCAAACCGTCTCGATTTGTTATACCAGTTGTCATCTCGACTCTATGCGCTTTGTCGCATAGGCGGAGAGATCTTAAATATAAGAATTTATATGAAAAAGAATAATAAAGGGTATTTTGGAAAATTTGGCGGACAGTTCGTGCCAGATGAGCTAAAGCCAGCGCTAAAAGAAGTCGAGGAGGCGTTTGAAAGTGCAATTCTCGACAAATCATTTGTAGAAGAGTATCTGGATCTGATGAAAAACTATGTTGGTCGGCCATCGCCCCTGTACTTTGCCAAGCACTTATCAGAAAAGCTTGGTGGAGCGAAAATCTATCTGAAGCGTGAAGACCTGAATCATACAGGCGCGCACAAGATAAATCATACGATCGGTGAGGCACTTCTCGCGAAAAGGATGGGTAAGAAGAAGTTGCTCGCCGAAACTGGCGCTGGCCAGCACGGCGTGGCTCTCGCAACAGCTGCAGCACTACTAGGGCTTAAATGTGAGGTTCACATGGGTGCAATCGATATCGAAAAGCAGCATGCAAATGTAGTGCGGATGAAGCTGCTCGGTGCAAAAGTCGTTGCGGTCGAATCTGGCGGCCGATGTCTGAAAGATGCTGTCGATAGCGCTTTCGGCGCATATATGCAGAGCTACAAGGATACATTTTTCGCGATTGGCTCTGTGGTTGGTCCATATCCTTATCCGAAGATGGTGAAGTATTTTCAAGCGATCGTTGGTCGAGAGGCGCACAAACAAATTCTGGAACAAGAAAATAGGCTCCCAGACTACGTAATCGCCTGTGTCGGCGGCGGATCAAATGCGATGGGAATATTTCAGGGTTTCCTGAAAAAAGATGTGAAACTTGTTGGTGTTGAACCTGCTGGTAAGAGTTTCAAGGTTGGCGAACATGCGGCGACTCTGACACTCGGGAAGCCGGGCGTGCTGCACGGAATGTTTACCTACCTGCTTCAGGATGAAAATGGTGAGCCGACAGCAGTTCATTCTATCGCTTCAGGGCTGGACTATCCAGGTGTCGGGCCAGAGCATTCGTATTTGAAAGATACAGGCCGAGTGGAGTATGTGACGGCAAACGACGGTGAAGCGCTCGAAGCCTTCTTGGAGCTATCAAAAGTAGAAGGGATTATCCCGGCACTTGAGAGCTCTCATGCGCTTGCCTATGCGATGAAGCTAGCGCCAACCTTGGCAAAGGATCAGGTGATAATCGTAAACCTTTCTGGTCGCGGAGACAAGGATGTTGACTATGTAGCGGAGAAAATCTCGCTATAGTAAGTGAAAAATAAGGAGCCAGATGTCTGGCTCCTTATTTTAATAAATATTTATCAGCGTCTTCTAATCTCTTCTTTCATCTCCTCAACGTAAGCTTCGACCATAAATAGTAGATCGTCGCTTTCTTTTGGCGTAATTTTTCTTAGTCTGTCTTTGCGCAAGTTATTATTGGTATAATTCTCTAAGTTGCCGCTAAGGTATTGGAGAAATATTTTGAGATAGCCAGGATTCCAAAGGTACATAGTGACGAGCTCATTCGCATCTTCTAGCGCTCTTGCTGCGACCTCTGTCTGTGGATCGCGCGCGTAGTTGCTCACATTTCCCCATGTCGACAGACCGATGCTTTTGTCGGCTTTGCGGCCTTGGTAACAGGTGCCAAAAAGAATACCGTAGTTTGTTTCCAATCTGCCATTTGCTGCTTTAGTATGCCAAAGACTTGGTTCGCCCTTACTTTCTTTAAAGGAAAGATAGTCTTGATAGGCATGGCTTGCTTCATGCAAAAAGCGATATTTATCTAGGTCATCGTTAGTTGTCGGCCAGATTGCTTCTTCTGTATCTGGTCTTTTGCCGAGCTTGACAATAAATGCGTCATAATCTGCTCGGTCCATCGGTGTCCCACCACATGAAATTGTATAGTCTTTATACTCGTACCACGATTTTTCGTCTTCAACTTCTACATCACCGATAAATCCGGTTCTGACAAGAAATTGACCGAGCTCATCTGGCAAATTGACATTTGGATTGTCATAATCTCGCTTACTTGGCAAAGTTAAATATTCGTGAACAGTCTGTTCTAATTTGCTCTGTTCATAGTCTGCTGGGTTGTGGCTAAGTTCGTTCTGCATAACATATTTTATAGATTATTTATAAAGCGGATTAGCCATTT
>Ga0194056_10000381_pt1 | contig 24138 bp, 26 predicted proteins | sample SepL4413m_MetaG_FD_155458 | JGI IMG/M metagenome (GOLD analysis project Ga0194056, IMG submission 155458) | Anoxic zone freshwater microbial communities from boreal shield lake in IISD Experimental Lakes Area, Ontario, Canada - Sep2016-L442-13m | ecosystem: Environmental > Aquatic > Freshwater... | reverse complement strand
AATTAAAGATGAAAACCAAACGCTTGCGACCATCACATTGCAGAACTATTTCCGCCTTTACTCCAAATTAGCGGGCATGACCGGTACGGCCATGACAGAGGCCTCTGAGTTTTATCAAATCTACAAACTCGGCGTGGTTCCTATTCCTACTAACCGCGAGATGGTCCGCATCGATCAACCTGACTTGGTCTACAAGTCAGAAGAAGGAAAATTTGCCGCAGTAACTGCCGACATTGCCGACAAGCATCGCAAAGGCCAGCCGGTTCTAGTTGGAACAGTGAGTGTTGAAAAATCTGAAGAGCTCTCTGGTTTCTTGCGCAAATCAGGCGTTCCGCATGAAGTTCTCAATGCTAAACACCACGAACGCGAAGCCGCGATCATTGCCCGTGCTGGAGTATTAGGCGCAGTGACGGTTGCAACTAACATGGCAGGTCGCGGTACTGACATCATGCTTGGTGGAAATCCAGAGTTCATGGCCGACTTCGAACTTCAACGCCGTGGAATTTCTCCAGTTGATAATGCCGAAGAGTACGAAGCGGCTTGGCCGGCTGAAATTGCTCGGCAGAAAGCTGCAGTTGTTAAGGGACACGAAGAGGTTATTGCTCTGGGCGGTCTTTATGTCTTAGGTACTGAACGACATGAGTCTCGACGAATTGATAATCAGTTGCGTGGTCGATCTGGTCGACAAGGCGATCCTGGTGAGTCACGTTTCTATCTTTCACTTCAAGATGAGCTTATGCGCCGATTTAATTCTGGCATGGTTGAACGTTTCTTGACGGCAGCCGGTATCCCCGAAGATGCGCCCATTGAATCCAAAATGGTCAGTAATGCAATTCGTTCAGCTCAAACTCAAGTTGAGGCACAAAACTTCGAAATGCGTAAGAATGTTTTGAAGTATGACGACGTCATGAATCGTCAACGCCAAGTAATTTATGGTGAACGCAGAATGGTTCTTGAGGGCGAAGATATTAAAGATCAGGTGGCCGAATTTGTTCGAGAAACTTTGAGCGCATATGTTCGAATTGCAACGTCAAATGGCTATGCCGAAGATTGGGATTTAGAGACTCTTTGGAACGCGCTTAAAACGATATACCCAATCTCATTCACCATCGACGAATTAGTATCAGCGGCTGGTTCACGCGGTGCCCTCGATGCCGATTACATCACTGCCCGTGTTATTGAGGATTGCGAAAAAGCCTATGCCGTCCGTGAAGAGAGCTTGACCTCTGAAGTAATGCGTGAGCTTGAGCGCAAGGTTTTATTATCGGTTCTTGATCGCAAGTGGCGCGAGCACCTTTATGAGATGGATTATTTACAAGAGGGCATTGGGCTACGTGCAATGGCTCAGCGAGATCCACTTGTTGAATACCAGCGCGAAGGTTACGAACTCTTTTCAGCGATGATGGATGCAATCAAAGAAGAGATCGCTGGTTTCCTATTTAATATTGAGATCACTGTCGAGAGCACAAGCCATGAAGTCACTGGTGCTGGACTCGAGGCTAAACCTCTGCCAACGGGCTTGCAGTACACGTCTCCCGATGAGTCAGGTGTTAAAACGACTGGTGAGGTTTCGCGAAATGCACCGTGCCCATGTGGTTCAGGTAAAAAATATAAACGTTGTCACGGCGCGGCTTAAAGCAACGTTAGGGCAGTACACAGCCAGCGGCCGTCGACGCCTTCGAACCTAAAGACGAGAGCACGAAGGCGATGACCAAATCGCACAGTGACTGTTGTTTCGCAGATTCCATCCAAAGGTTGGCTGACATGAAGTTTGCGAATTTTGCCAACCTCCTTTTCACTTCCTGATTTCTTAAGAAGCTCTTTAAAAATTCGATGGTGAAACTGCTTAATCAACTGGGTTGGTTGCCTTCGTCCGGCAAGAATCTCTAATACATTTCGGGCAAAGTTAGCGCACCACTCGTTGAGCTCTGGAAGCTCTTCGGCCGACGTGGGTTCTGGCGCGAAATCTGGATCAAACTCATCATCAAAGACCGTTGGTACTAGGTATAGCTTGCTCTTTTTTTCGGCGATAATTATTGGTCTTGGTCGAAATATTTCAAGGACTGGATGTAGCCAGTCCTCATTTTCGTCACTTGAAATCTGGGAAATTGAAATTGAATTAAATAGTGGGAACTCATCGTAGGTTAGGTTTGTAGTCATAGAACTATATTTATGGACCGATGAAGAGAACACCTCAACCAAGAAGGTGGTTCGGGCTCATACGAATTGATGAGTGTGGACAAAGCTCAATCGATTCCGCTCTAATCACATTGAGTTAGCGCCATGGCATACAAAAAAGCTCTATCGCACTCACGAACACCCCTAGCTATTACTTTAATCGTTGCATCATTTATCTCTGCTTTCTTACTCGCAACTTTTTCACATCGCGGTAGTGATTTCTGGGTCGCAACTATCGATATGGCCCCAGGCCACCAAATCGCAACTGGCGATGTTCAACTCCACCACTTCGATTTGGATTCAAGTGCGTCCCTCTATGTTGCTGCCACAGATGATCCCCTTGGATTAACGGTGATAACTAAGATGGTTCCGGGACAGATAATCACTAATCAGAGCGTGAATTCAAGTAGCAGTACTTTGACATCGAGCGCGGTTCCAGTCAGTATCCGTTCGGTTGATCTCGCCGCGGGCCTACAAATCGGTGATGGAGTTGATATCTATTGGGTCGTTGACAGTCAAAATGGAGAGGCACCAACTACCCCAGTATTAATTCTTGGGGGAGTAACACTTGTGAGTTTTGACCAAAAAAGTAAGAACTTTGGAACTGACGCCGCTATTACTGTTGCAGTAGAAAAGACGCAAGTATTACGACTGCTAACTGCCACAACTCACGGCCGATTGGTTTTGGTCCGCTCTCATGTCTGACCTCGAGCTACCCACCGTTATAACTGCCATTGCAAACGCCGAAACCGAGAGTTTTATTGCGGGCACTCTCTTTGCGCAAGGTTGGAGCGTTGTTTTTCGAGCTATTGATTTAGAGTGCCTTGAGAGCTACGTAAAGGCCAACCCTGAGATTGCTCGTGGAGCCATTCTGATATTTGCACCAGATTTACCGGGGATAACTAAAGAACATGTACTTGAATTAACGCTCCGAGTGAAGCAGCTTGTTGGATTTTCCGATGGGGCAGCACGTGAGAGTGAGCTAGGTGAACTACATCCGGTACCAGCGAGTGCGACCGATCTCATTAGCCTGGTTCGTGGTTTTGTACGAGCCCCCATGGTGCGCCAAAGTGCTCAAACCCCACGACAGACACGGCGTGCGCGCGTTCTGGCAATCGGTTCGGCGGGGAGCAACACGGGATGTACGACTCTTGCAATAAACATCGCTATGGAGTTGAGCGTTCTTGAAAAATCGACGCTGCTCATTGATGCAAACTTTCGAGCTCCTTCAATTGCAGCCCTTCTATCTATCCGCAATGTGAATAGTGAGACCGGATGGCGCACGATTGCGCCTTCACTTTCAATTACAGAGATTATTCAAGAGCAGGCGATGTCGGTCGATTCATTGATGGAGCAGGCAAGTAAATCCTTCGATTGCATTATTATCGATTTAGGTTCAATATCTGGATTATCAAATCGATTAACAGATCGGCGTTGGACATCAACGATGACAACATGGTGTTGCGACCACGGAGATGAACTAATGGTTGTTGCACGCCCAGATCTGCTCGGCATGCATCGCCTGGAACAGGTAAGTCAATTGATCGAAAAGACTTCAATCCGGAGTGCTTTGAGTTTTACTTTGAATATGCGCTCTCAAGGTCGCAAAGGTGGGGAAGAAGAGGCAAAATTTTTAGCTATAACAACGCCACTTCGACCTTTGAGTGTGCGTGTTATTGCACGTGATTTGCGAGCAGTAAGCACAGCCGAGCACGAAAAATCCACGCTAATAGAGGTCAATGAGCGCTCTGGCCTGCGCAAAGCGATAGCAAAGATTGCCAGCGAGATTGAGCGCTGACTTCTAATACTATTGGAGCATGCGCGCTTATCTCCCCATTAGTCATGCTGACTTATCGAGCTTCCTAACTAGCCAGAGCCTTCAAGCAAAAGAGGTTTTTGCAGCGACTGATTTCTACATCAATGAGAATCTAGATTGCGATGAGGAAGAGATTGAATACCTACTATCCGTTAGTGCCGGTGAAAAAGCCCTAGAACTTCGGAGTTCAATGACGGCCCCCGGTTTGGTTTTAGCAATCGAACTCGAGGATTCACAGTGCGGCCACAGTGTCGAGAACGTGCTAAACCTCATTGCACCTTTAACATGGAGCCAAGTTCAGTGTGCTCTGTTGATCTATCCTGATGATGACGAGTTAGTGTGGTTTGCGACGCAAGAGATTGCCCCAGAGTTAGTAAATTGGATTTAGCGTGCCACAATTTGAAACGCTGATTCATGGTCGAAGTTCGGTAACACTCGACCAAGCTCATCGATTGCGCGAACTAGTCGCCGACTGGCAGTTACTCGCAGATCTTTCATTTGCCGATTTGATTCTTTGGGTGCCGATTAGAAAAGATGTGAAGTTGTGGCCCACTGGCCATGTTGCAGTTGCACATATTCGTCCAACAACTGCAGCAACTGTTTTCTCCGATGATGTTATTGGTAACGAAATTATGTGGGGCAGTAGAAACCGAATCGATGAAGCGCTCTCCAGTGGTGAGATTGTGCGCGATGGCGAGCCCGAAATGATTGGTGAATTAATGATTAAGGAGGAGACGATTCCAGTCTCTCTCGATGGAACGGTCTTCGCTGTAATTTCTCGCCATCGCAACTCCGAGTTAATGCGCTCACCTGGTGCCCTTGAGCTTAACTATCGTCAAATTGCGCACGCACTGTATCGAATGGTCGCAGAGGGTTCCTTTCCATATAAAAATTCGGGTTCACTTTTTGAGCCAGTTCCGCGTGTAGGAGATGGATTAATTCGCTTGGATGTGAATGGGGTTATCTCCTTTGCAAGTCCAAATGCTCGGTCGGCTTTTAGTCGGATGGGCTGGAAGAGTGAGATTGAGAATCACAAGCTAGGCGATATTGCAGAAGCTGTTATTAAAAACTCCCCGGATGCCCATGAAGAGGGTATTAAAACGAGATTGAATGGAAAAGTTCTGCGCCGGGTTGAAATTGATAATCAAGGTGCAACTATCGACCTGTTGGTACTCCCAATTCTTGCCGGTTTAGATCGCATTGGTGCAATTGTCTTGTTGCAAAATGTGACGGAACTGCGCCGCCGAGATCGTGAGCTGGTAACAAAAGATGCAACAATTCGCGAAATTCACCACCGTGTGAAGAATAATTTACAGACTGTCTCTGCATTATTGCGTTTGCAAGCGAGGCGGATTGAAGATCCTGGCGCAGCTTCTGCGCTCAATGAGGCGGTACGCAGAATTGCATCTATCGCGCTAGTTCACGAGACTTTATCTAGCACGAGTGATACGGATGTAACTTTCGATAACGTATTATCCTCTTTGATCACCCACGCTTTAGAACTCAGTCCGCGAATGGGCGAGTTAAAAATAAAGCGAAAGGGCGAACTCGGTTCGCTTGAATCTCGACTCGCTACACCGCTCTCGCTCGTTGTCACTGAGTTAATTCATAATGCCCTTGAGCACGGGCTAGCTGAAGAAGGATCAACGCTTTCAATTGAACTTGCGCGCTATAGCAACGAGTGCGTCGTGACAATTACCGATGATGGCGTGGGTCTACCCACCGAATTTGATTTAGCGACGTCATCTAATTTGGGGTTACAGATTGTTCGTACTTTGACCGAGAATGAATTAAAGGGTGTATTAAAATTAACCTCTAACGATTTGGGAACTACGGCCTCTTTGCGCTTTCCGCTCTAAAACCTATGGCGTTAAGTTAGAAAGAGCTTTGCTGTTCCTGAAGTCGGGCACGGTTGCGTGCAGCACGGCGCTTTAGGGCGCGGCGCTCGTCTTCAGATAGCCCGCCCCATACTCCGGCATCCTGTCCGCTCTCAAGTGCCCAGGCAAGACATGGCTCTTTAACTATGCAACGATTACAGACTTTTTTTGCCTCTTCGATTTGAGAAATTGCAGGACCAGTATTTCCAACTGGGAAGAACAGCTCTGGATCTTCATCCCGGCAGGCCGATTGATGTCGCCAATCCATGTGCGTGCCTCCTTTAGCCCCATTTCGGCGAGGCCCAATAAATCGAAAACTTCGTTGGTGATACGCGCACGGATGGCGCGCAAGAGGGCAATTCTCTCGCCTTATTGAGATATAAACAAGGTTGAAAGCCTAGGGATTTCACCTAGTCGAGGTGATTTATATCGCGCGTGCCCCCGACAGGATTCGAACCTGTGCACCCGCCTCCGGAGGGCGGTGCTCTATCCCCTGAGCTACGGGGGCTCATAAGGTGATGCGGGTGCAAGGTTATCAGCGCGTGCGAATTAACCGTGCACCTGAAAGAATTGAGCTATGAGTTCAATCGCCTACTTTGCAACTGGCTGTTTCTGGGGAGCCGAACGTCGTTTTTGGTCGATGCAAGGCGTTGTTGAAACGTCAGTGGGATATATGGGTGGGTCCGACCCGCAACCAACCTATGAAAGCGTGTGCACTGGCCGAACTGGTCATGCCGAAATGGTCAAAGTTACATTTGATGAGTCGAAAATTTCCTATCAACGTTTACTAGAAGAGTTCTGGGTTATGCATGATCCAACATCTTTAAATAGACAGGGCGGAGATATTGGAACTCAGTATCGCAGCTCCATCTATACGACTACTCCTGCTCAATATGTCACGGCAGTTGCATCTCGCAATATCTACCAAGGCGTTCTGACTGCACAGGGTTTCGATGACATTGCAACCGAGATTATTTGTGCAGATGGCGTTGTTTACCATCTTGCCGAGGAGTACCACCAAAAATACTTAGCTAAGAATCCAAATGGCTATGACTGTCACTCCACTACGGGCATTGAATACCCAAGTGCTGGAGTATCGGTATGAGTGAAAAGAACTATCCCGTTCAAATTAATGAGGCAGAGCTTGCCGCAAAATTAGATCCCCTGTCATACGATGTTTTGCGACATGCTGCCACAGAACGCCCCTTCACTGGCGAATATACCGATACCGACAAAATCGGAATCTATAAATGCAAAGCATGCAGTGCAGTTCTTTTCAAAAGTGAGACTAAGTTTCACTCTGGTTGTGGGTGGCCATCTTTCTATGCTCCTACTGCCGACGATGCCGTAGAACTCATTGAAGACAAATCACTTTTTCCACGAGTTCGCACTGAAGTTCGTTGCTCTGCTTGTGGGTCTCACCTGGGCCATGTATTTAAAGGCGAGGGCTATGACGTTCCAACGGATGAGCGCTGGTGCATAAATTCAGTTGCGCTCATTCTTGAGGATATTTAGTAATCCAAGCCACGTGATTCATGTACGGCTTGATAGCAATACCACGCTACAACACTGCGATAAGGATGAAGCTTTTCGCCCTTTAAATCCAAGGCCTTAGCCCCAATTTCCTCGCTATTTTTATGAATAATATCCCAGCCCCGCCGTACTGCTAGATCGCCAGTTGGCCAAACATTTAGTCGACCCAATTGAAACATCATAAACATCTCTACCGTCCACCGGCCGATTCCCCATAACGAGGTAAGCGCTTCAAAAATCTCTTGGTCATCATGGATTTCGTCGATGCGATCAACTGGAATAGTCTTATCTAGGACGGCCAACGACAATCCTTTTAAAGTGCGTGATTTAGCCCCCGAAACTCCTATTTCACGCAACTTCACATCATCTAAAGCAGCTAACTTCTTTGCAGTGACTTGACCCTTGCAAGCCAGAACCAATCGGCCATGGATAGTGTCGGCAGCTTTAGTCGCGAGTTGCTGTGAGATTACCGAACTAACTAGTGATTCAAAATTCGTCTCCGTGGGTAATTTTCTGCCTATTGTGCATAGTGGTCTACGCGCGATAAGTGGAGCAAATTTTTTATCTAACTCACCGACCTCTGTGACGATTCGCCGCATTTTTTGGGCGGAGTGGAGCGCCATTAATTACAATGAAAAAACTGGATATTCATCAGTCACGAGAAGAAAGGCATAGCCTGCAACTCGATTCCAGTAAGCGATAGTTCCAACGACACCTTCGGCACATGCTTCTGGATAGTTACCGGTAAAAATAACGTTAAACCACGCAAATATCGTTAAGAAGGCGGCATAAATTATGTATACAACACCCACGAAATACAGAGGAATGGCTAACAACCATTTCACTAGAGGTAACCAGCGGTTAAGCGCCTTAGCGTCAACTGGCGGAAAAGTAACGCTAACAATGTCATTTTCTTCAATGGAGGGATATTCATCGGTAAGGAGCAAAAGATATGCATCAACGCGTGTTTGCAAGGAAAGGAGAGCTTCGTTAAATGCTAATAAGTAACTTGGATAAATTTGACGGAAAATAATTGCGAGGGCAACTGGAAGAACTAAAAATCCGATTGCAAAGTAGCCCGAGTTATTTGTACTAAAATCTGGAGGCGTAAAGGATGTAAGAAATATAGCCATAGGCACAACGAGGATGATTCGAAATAGGGCGCTCACTCGATCTCGTTCGGTGAGTGAGACATCAATCTGGGTCTGGATTTGCTGGTTCATGAGGCTAAATCTACTCTTTAGCTAAAAAACCCATTGCTTTTTGCGGGGGTTATGCCCTACTTTTACACTTCTTGCAGAGGTTTTGCAGGTTTTTTGCAGAATCTACAGATAAAGGGGCGGCCGATGGCTGGCATCAAAGAGGTCGCCGACGAGGCTGGGGTCTCGACTGCAACGGTTTCACGCGCCCTTCGCGGGCTACAACATGTCAATGAGGCAACGCGGACAAAGATTTTGGCTGCAGCCAAGAAGCTTGATTACCCATTAACGCGAGCAGATACACCCAATGGTCGAACAAATAGCGTTGGCGTAGTTGCCCCATATATTTCACGTTGGTATTTCTCGCAGGTTATTAGCGGTGCAGAACAAGCTCTTCGGGAGGCTGGGTTAGATTTATTAATTTATAACTTCAGTGCAATGAAGGGCCGCGAGAGGTTGTTTCAACATCAACTTCTTAAAGGTCGAGTCGATGCCCTCATTGTGATCTCACTGCCTCCGACCGTCGAAGAGTTCGACTCTATTCTAGGGCTAGGTATTCCAATTGCTTTGGTGGGAATGGCTCATCCGGAATGTGCAAGCATAAAAATCGATGATGTTGCCGCGGCTCGCACAGCAACTCAGCACCTAGTTAATCAGGGGCATAAAAAAATTGGGTTAATGTCGGGTCGGCCTGATGATCCATTTAATTTTAGTGTTCCGCAGGATCGTCGAAAAGGATTCCTACAGGTATTAGCGGAAAATCATTTGGAGTGGCTACCTTCGCGTGAAGTGCATGGCGATTTCACAATGCATACGGCCGCGCGCGCAATGGATGATTTATTGGCGCGCCCCAACAGACCAACGGCAATCTTCTGCGAATCAGATGAAATGGCGATGGGTGCATTGCAGGCGCTTCGCCGTCACGGACTGAAGTCACCCGATGATATTTCAATTATTGGAATTGACGGGCACGAGATGGCTGAGTTCTCAGAACTAACAACTATCGAACAGCCCGTTACCTTGATGGGCGAAATGGCTGCCTGGTCAATTATGGAGCGACTGCGCAAACCAAATGTGCCAGTTCCATCCATTGTTTTGCCCACAACGCTCGTTGTTCGAAATACCACGCGGCGATTGCTCCCGGAAGAGGCTTAAAAGTTATAAGTGTCTTTATTGTGGCGCGCAAGGTAGCCTTCGAAGGTGACTGACATCAACGTACGAGCTCTCTCCCTCGCCGAACTCACAACACATCACTCGGAAAAGTGGAGCGGTTTCGATCCAGATGTTCTTCCTCTGCCTGTAGCTGAGATGGATTTCCCGGTTGCTGAGCCAATCCGAAAAGTATTACTCGAAATGGTTAATAGTTCCGATCTAGGTTACTTGGGTTTAATCCCAGAGCTCGGTGCTGGCTTCGCGAAGTTTGCGAGCGAGCGATGGAGTTGGAACGTTGATACCTCGCAAGTTCGAATTGCCGCCGATGTTGGGGTTGGAGTCGTTGAAACTTTGCGCGTATTCACGCAACCTGGAGATAGCGTTTTAATTAACTCACCCATTTATCAGAATTTTTATAATTGGATAGATGAGACTCATCTAACGATGATTGATATTCCATTTACGCGCACCGGATTAGAGACAGAGGAGTCCAATCCTTGGGTTTTAGATTTTGATGAAGTTGAAAAAATTTATGCCTCCGGATTAAAAGTGCACCTGCTGTGCTCTCCGCATAATCCGCTGGGTCGCATCTACTCTAAGAATGAGCTCATTCGAATTGCAGATATGGCCAAGAAATATGGTGTTTTGGTAATCAGCGATGAGATTCATTCGCCTTTGACTTACACCCCTCACGAGTTCACGCCGTTCTTGAGCGTGAGTGATGCGGCCAGAGAGGTTGGGGTCGCAGTCACTTCAGCCACTAAAGCATGGAATCTCGCCGGATTGAAGTGCGCAATTATCGTCTCCCAGAATGATGCAATCCATAAAAAATTAGATGAAATGCCTAAGGCTGTACATTTTCGTGCATCAATTTTAGGAGCATATGCATCAGCAGCTGCCTTTGCTGATAGTGGACCATGGCTTGATGCAGTAATAAAAAATCTCGATGAGAATCGATTCCTGCTTCACAATTTATTGAAAGCACAATTACCAACGGTGAGGTACAACATTCCGCACAATGGCTACCTTGCATGGCTGGACATGAGCTCTTTGAATCTAGGCGAAAACCCAGCCGAAGCGCTTCTTGAAAAGGGGAGAGTCGCACTCAACCCAGGTTCGTTATATGGCCAACAATGCACGCAATATGTGCGATTAAACTTTGCAACTAGTCCAGAGATAATTACTGAGGCAATGAAACGGATCGTTTCCACGCTTAAATGAAAGACGAACCGTGTGATGTAATCATTATTGGCGGTGGCCACAACGGCTTAGTGGCTGCGGCATATCTGGCACGGGCAGGCAAGAAGGTCCGCGTCGTGGAGGCCAACGAAGAGGTCGGTGGAGCAACGACAAGTGTTCGCGCTTTCCCCGGCTTTGATGCCCGAATTTCGCGTTATTCATACCTTGTTTCACTTTTACCAGATTCAATCGTTGCTGACTTAGGCCTTAACTTCGAATGCATTTCCCGCACAGTTTCTAGCTATACACCGTATATGCGGGATGGAAAAAATGCTGGCTTGCTCGTATCCAGACAATGGGATGTGGCTACAGAGGAATCATTTAATCTTCTGGATTCAACTGGTCACGAGGCAGCGGCTTGGCAAGAGTTTTATTCACAAATCGCAGAGTTTGCACAGCGAATCGCCCCCACATTTCTAAAACCCCTCATGTCTCGAAGTGAACTTCGGGATTTAATTGCATTACCAGCGGTTTGGGATTACTTAATTGAACGCCCAATCGGCGAAGTTATATCTGCGCGATTCAAGGATGATCTAGTTCGTGGTGTCGTATTGACCGATGCGCTAATTGGAACTTTTTCATCTGCCTTTGATTTACAGTCAAATATTTGTTTTCTTTATCACTTAATTGGAAATGGTACCGGTGAGTGGAAAGTTCCAAAGGGTGGAATGGGTGCACTCGTTGCCGAACTAGAGCGCGTAGCACTCGAGGCAGGGGTAGAAATAGTAGTGAATGAACGCGTAATGAATGTCGCCAGCGATGAAGACGGCGTCACCGTAACAACTGCAAGCGGTCAAAAAATGCGTTCACTCTATTTGTTATCAAATGCCGCGCCTCAAGTACTGGCACATTTACGTGGTACCCCAGCACCTAGTAGTCGTGATGGATCTCAAATGAAGATTAATATTTTGCTAAAGCGTCTGCCGCAACTCAAATCCGGAATTGATCCTCATTTAGCTTTTGCCGGGACTTTTCATGCAAATGAGGCTTTTTCGCAGTTCGAAGGGATTTTCGATGAGGCAAAAGCAGGTTTCATGCCGGGAGTTATGCCGATCGAAATGTATTGCCATACGCTGACCGACTCTTCAATTCTTAGCCCAGAGTTAGCAGAGATGGGCTATCAAACTTTGACGCTATTTGGTTTGCACACACCCGCAGCTCTCTTTGATGACAATAATGATCTGGCCCGTGAGCTGGCATTGAAATCTGCTTTGGCCTCGCTCAATCAACACTTGGCTGAGCCAATCGAGGATTTAATCGTTGGAATTGAGGTTAAGACGCCTTTGGATATTGAAAAAGAGATCGGCCTACCTCGTGGAAATATTTTTCATCGAGATTTACACTTCCCATTTCGCGAAGATGGAACAACACCAAGTTGGGGTGTTGAGACCGAAGATCCGAGGATTTTTATCTGCGGCGCGGGAGCAATCCGTGGCGGTGGAGTAAGCGGCGTTCCAGGACATAATGCCGCCATGGCCGTGTTGGCTAAGTATTAGACTAATCGCATGAAACAACATCCTGAGACAACTGCCATAACTGCAGGACGACCAGATGTAGCTCCCGATGCTGCACTCAATCCGCCAGTAGTTTTAACTGCAACTTTTCATGCAGGCGGTGAGATTGGTTATGGTCGTTACGGTAACCAAACATGGAGCGCTTTAGAAGAAGCAATTGGTGCACTCGAAGGCGGACCAACTTTAATTTTTTCTTCAGGTATGGCGGCAATTAGCGCAGTCTTTTCAATTTTGCCGGTAGGTGCACCTATCGTTGCATCTAATCAGGGGTATAGCGGTGTGATGACCCTGCTTAACTCATTTCATGAAAGTGGTCGATTGGAAGTTCGATTCGTCGATATTGTAAATACTCAATCAGTCATCGATGCCATGAAAGGTGCTGCACTAGTGTGGCTTGAATCCCCTACTAATCCGGGATTAGATGTTGCCGACCTCGTCACCCTGATTGCTGCAGCTAAGAAGCTGGGAATTGGGGTCGGGGTAGACAACACCTTTGCAACACCACTTGTACAAACTCCGCTAGCTATGGGCGCAGATATCGTGATGCACTCCGTCACAAAGTTCTTATCCGGCCATAGCGATGTTCTCATGGGATCACTTTCTACAAATGATTCAGCCCTGTTTAATCGACTCAAAGATTCGCGCAGCTTTAATGGCTCGATTCCAGGTCCTTTTGAAACGTGGCTAGCTCTTCGAGGGCTTCGCACCTTCCCACTGCGCTTTAATAAATCACAGGAAAACGCGAAAGCACTTGTTGAAAAACTTGGTGTGCATCCAAAGATTTCGCGCGTTCGATACCCAGGATTTGGAGCAATAATCTCCTTCGAGGTAGATGGCACTGGTGAGCAGGCACAAAAAGTATGTGAATCATCGAGGTTGATTACCCATGCAACGAGCTTAGGAGGCGTCGAATCGCTATGGGAACGGCGCCGACGCTGGCCTATGGAGAGTCTGTCGGTTCCTGAACAACTCATCCGATTATCAGTCGGATGTGAGCACATAGATGATATTTGGGACGACATCGATCGCGCTTTGGCGGCTATCTAGAGAAATTCTCAACAATAGCGAGTATTTTTAGTACATGATTAAAGCGATTCGCAGATTATTTGCAGCAATAACTGTTGCACTTTTAGCCTTTCGCGCCGTCGGTTCATTTCTATCGTGGATAGAGCATCAGGAGGATTCAACTGCCGATGCATGGATTGATGAAGACGAATTCGAAGATGTCTAATGCAACATACATTCCGGGATCATGCAACATCGGTAGCAATGAAATTCGCCGCAGGCAGATTGTCGGACTAGCTGGTTTATTTTTTTCACTGAGCTCATTAATTGGTTTAGTTTCATTTCACGCCGCTCGTGGTGCACGGCTAGGAATTTTTCTTCCATTGATGGTTGCATCCATTGGCTTTGTTCAAAGCCGGAGCAAGTTTTGCTTAGCCTATGGTTTTGCCGGGAGTTTCAATGTTGGCAAATTGGGAAGTATCTCTCGTGTGAGTGACCCCTCAGACAGAATTGCCGATAGGGCAACGGCGCTCAAAATTCTGGGGAAATCTTTTCTTTTAGCATTTATAGCAACGGCGGTGGTATTCGTACTACCCTTATAGGCATGAAGATTCATATTCATACCCGTAATGCAGATTTAGCAGAAGACTTTAGGACAATCGTCGAAGAAAAACTTAATTCAATGGAACGTTTCAGTGTAACTATTGATCGCGTTGAAGTTGAGATTCTTCATGAAGCCAACCCTCGCCAAGGGAAAAATTCACACCGTGTTATTTTGACATCACATGGTGCTGGGCCACTTCTTAAATCAGAGGCCGCTGAATTCAATGATCTTGCCGCCTTTGATACGGCAGTTAAAGCTTTTGCATTACAGGTACGAAAAATCCATGAGAGAACAAAGGATTACGATCGGGATACGCTTCGAAAACGTAAAAATATAGTTTAAATTATCGCACTGCCATCTTTCCGAGTAGCGGTAAGACTGGCAACTGCCGTGATTAGTAGACTTGCCACAATTACTCCCAGACTAAACTCTAAACTTACTTCTGGGATATGAATTCCTGCAATCTCATCAATTCCCACTCCATGGAAAGCTTCCATGATCATCTTTACTCCGATGAAGGCCAAAATAAATGAAAGACCTTTGGACAAAAATATTAAACGGGAGAGAAGACCTTCAAGCAAGAAGTACAACTGGCGCAACCCCATTAAGGCAAAGATATTGGCCGTTGTGACGATATATGGGTCTTTGGTTAAGCCAAAGATGGCTGGGATTGAATCTAAAGAGAAGACAAGATTTGTAAGGCCAAGGGCGATAAGGGCAATCGAAAAAACACTCATGCCTCGCGCCTTAAGAGCAGTAACGGTACGACCGTCTTTGTACTCCTCATCTTCTTTTTCTCGAGCCAAGGTGTAAGCGGTATAGACCAGAAATGCACCAAAGAGAAAGAAGATACTTGAAAAACGAGAGATTAAGGTGGCGCCGAGGGGAATCAAAACTCCTCGAATAGCGATGGTGAGCATGATTCCTAACAACAGAACAAGTTGTTGCCTCTCCTTTTGAACCTTTAGCTGAGTAAGAAGAATGACAAACACAAAAATATTATCGACTGAGAGTGCATACTCAGTTAACCAACCAGCAAAAAACTCTTTCTGCCCGGCAGCACTCGTCCAGTGCGGCATGAACACGCCAAAGGCGACTGCGGTTCCAATATAAAATACGGTCCAAATTGCAGCCTCACGCATTGAGGTCTCTTTATTGCGTCGAAGGATTGCAATTGCCAGGTCAAGGATTATGACGGCAGCTAAAACACCAACGGTTATTAGCCATGTAGTCATAGATTCCATGGCGCTATTGTGTCAGTTAGTTAAGGCTCCAGATACTTGAATGGGCTGGAATCAGAATTTTCCCGTTAGTGGAATCAAGAGAACCGGAACTGAGCATGATTACCCGGCCTTCAATGCGCACTTCTTGCGGCTTCTCTGACAAGTTCATTGCAACGGTCACATCTCCACGCTTGAAAACTAAGAGATCTGAACTCCTCTTTCCGTGCAAGGGTGATTCTATCCAGTGGACCTCACCTGCATTAATTAAGTGTTCGGCACGAAGGGCTAAAGTTTCGCGATAAAAATTGAGTGAACTCTGTGGGTCAGCCTGCTCACTCTCCACAGTTAATTTTTGCCACGTTTGATTAATTGGAAGCCAAGGTTTTCCAGTTGTAAAGCCAAAGGGAGTTGTATCTCCGCTCCAAGGTAGCGGCACCCGTGCGCCGTCTCGTCCCTTGGTCTCGCCCTGAGTTCTAATGAACATAGGATCTTGGCGGTCAGAATCTTGGAGTTCGCCATCTGGCAGACCTAACTCTTGTCCAGCAAATACATATGCCGAACCCGGGAGCGCGAAAACAAAGAGAGCAAGAGCGCGAGACTCTGAATCTCCGATGCGGGATGCAACGCGCGGTGAATCATGATTGCTGAGTGCCCATGTAGGTAAAGCTCCAACGCTTGAATTTAGCTGGATAGAGCGATTGATAACTCCAAATAGTGATTGCGCATCGAAGGGCGCTGTCAGAAGATCAAAGTTGAAGACTTGGTGCAGCTCATCTGGGCGAACATAGCGAGTTGCATTCTCTGGTGGGTGAACCCAAGCTTCAGCAACGGCCATAACTTCACGGTCTTTATATGAGTCAAAGAGCTTCCTCCACTGGCGATAAATCTCGTGCACTCCTTGGCGATCAAAAAATGGAACCGATAAAAGCAGGGCATTGCGCTCTTGGACATCCATTTCGAAATCTAAACGTAGCGCCTCACTTAAACCTTGAGGATTAGGGTGATTCTTATGAATATCTTCTTTGACTAAACCATGGGCAACATCGATCCGAAAGCCATCAATGCCAAGATCGAGCCAAAAGCGGAGAGTCTTTTCAAAATCCGCATGTACCTCGGGATTTTCCCAATTCAAATCGGGCTGCGTCGAATCAAACAAGTGGAGATAAAACTGCCCGTCCTCTACTTGCGTCCACGCAGGACCGCCAAAAAGTGAGATCCAGTTGTTAGGCGGTGTTCCATCGGGATTGCCGTCATAGAAATGGAATCGATTGCGTTCGGCAGATCCGCGGCCGGATTTCAAAGCAGCTTGAAACCACTCGTGCTGATCAGAAAAATGGTTAGGGACAATATCGGCAATAACACGAAGTTTTAGCTCGTGTGCGCGAGCGATGAGCGTCTTTGCATCCGCCAGATTTCCGAAGCGGGGATCAACATCGCGGGGATTTGCAACGTCGTAGCCACCATCTTTGTTTGGGGATGTATAAAAAGGGCTAAGCCAAATGGCATCGACACCGAGGTTCTTTATATAGTCAAGTTTGGCTGTAATTCCATTTAAATCGCCCTCGCCATCGCCATTACTGTCAAAAAATGAACGGGGGTAGATTTGATAAACAACGGCCTCTTTCCACCATGGCTCTGACTTCATGGCTCAAACTTAAATCAAGCAAGGTGGGTCAGCCAATGTAACAAATCTGAAATATGCATTCTAAGGTTGCAGATTTATAACGATTTATGCAGAAAGCTTAGCTTCGACCTCTTTCATCAAAATATGCATATCTTTCGATAAGGCGTGCAGAGAGTCGATCTGGCGATTGGCCAACAAACGGGCCTCTTTTGCCAATTCAAACTCAGCCAGTGAGGCAGTGTGGGTTTCATTGATTGTATTTTCAACGTTCTGAGATTGAACTTTTTGACCAACCATGATTATCGACAGTAGAACAAGTTGGAGAAAAGTCTGGGCCACCCAGGAAACTATTACGATCGAGTCGCCAGATTTGATTGCGTTAGGAAGTGAGATAAGAGCTATCGCTCCAAATAAATATGCACACCACATGGTTGCAACGCCATTAGTTATCTTTTCAGCTATTAGAGAGTTGTAATTTTTCATGGTTAAACGATAGCGAATGCAAGGCTTTGGTTGGTGGTGTCGGACTCGCTTAGTCAGACTTCTTCTTCTTCACGGGTGTCTGCTCGCTTGGTTCCGTTGGCTTAGACTCTTTAGGTGATTTACTTGGTTTAGTTGGTTCAGATTGCTTAATCGTATTTGTGGAAGTTGCTGGCTTTACTGGCTCAATAGGAGGAGGGCCCATTGTCGCAATTGCAGCATCACGCACACTTGTTGCTAAGGCAATGGCATTCTTTTGTTGCACAAGGATGGCGGTTTTAGCTTCAGCGGTTTTAGCCTTACGCATGGCTGACTTTGCATCTTTATTGGCCGCCGTTACTGCGGCCATAAAACTTGAATTAATAACTTTTCGGTCCTGGTCGCGGGCATCCATTTGGTTGTGAAATTCCTCCATTGCCGCTTGATAACTAAGCGGTGATGCAGAAGGCGACGGTGATGGCGTAGCTTCAGCGAAAGATGCAGGCGAGCTAGTCACGAGCAAAGCCATACCAAGGGCTAGCCCAACAGAGTGTCGAATTCTCATAGCTAGATAATGGCCTAGTTCATTGTGCATTCTCTGTGAAAGAGTTACCAACGCCTGAGATTAATTGGCAACTGCCCTCGCACGTGGAAGAGTGGGCCAATGGCCGAGCTAATAATGATCGTAGATGATGAGCCGGGAGTCCGTGCGCTCCTGCGAGATACCTTAAGTATCGCTGGCTTTGAGGTTGTGGAGGCCAACGACGGCATGGCCGCCCTAACGCTTCTGCGCAGCAACAAGCCAGTGCTTATGGTTATAGATATCAACATGCCATTGATGGATGGCTTTGAACTCGTTGAGAGAATGCGCAGCACCAACGATTTAACTCCAGTTTTAATGCTCACTGCGCGAGAGGATAAGAGCGATATTGCTCGAGGTCTAAAAATTGGCGCCGATGATTACGTTACAAAACCCTTTGGCCTTGAAGAATTAGTTTTGCGTATCAAAGCAATTTTACGCCGCTCATATAAAAATTCGATTAGTCCAACGGTCCTTACTTGCGGCCCTATTTCTATTGATGATGAACAACATTGTGTGAGATTTAATGGAGAGGAAGTCGATCTTTCACCAACTGAATACCGCCTCCTGCAGTTATTAATTGAAAAGAAGGGTCGAGTTCTCAGTAAGAAATTACTTTTAGATGAAGTCTGGGGAATTACTTTTGAATCTGAAAGCACTGTGACGGATACATATATTTCATACTTGCGCAAGAAGTTTCACAAAGATGGCTTTGAGGGGATTAAAACGGTTCGTGGAGTAGGTTTTCAAATACAGGAGCCTAAGCCGAGTTCATGAAAAGTAAAACACGGCAGATTCTGGCAACTGTCACGGTTACGTCTGTCCTTTCCCTCTTCATTGGTGGTTTTGCAGTTTGGGATTCTTACAAATCAGAGTTAGCGCTAATCGATGACCATTTAAATACAGTTGCATTAGAAATTAAAAATAACCCCAAAGACCCTATTACCGCAGCACTACTTAGCGTCGAGCAAAATAACTTTAATGTCACTGTGGCATTTAAAGCACCGACCGGAGAAATTGCCACCTTAAAAGAAAGCAAAGATGCCGTCCTGGGGGAGACTAAAAAATTAAGAATACGCTATGTCCCAATTCAAGAAGGTGAAAAATTAGTTATTGCCGCGTCACTAGTTGACATTGACAGGGGCTTACAAAGGAATCTTTGGCGGTTATTAATCTTCATTATTTTTGCTATTGCCCTTGCATCTTTTATCTCAGTTCTTATTGGTCGCTCAAGTGCACTTGCATTTGAACGATCTCAGCGCAAAAAGATGCAGGAATTTTTAGGCGATGCCGCGCATGAGCTTCGAACACCACTTACGGTGGTAAAAGGTTATGCCGAACTTCTAAAGAGCAAAGCCTTAGATAGCAATCGCGAAGAGTTGGCCTTTGAGCGCCTCAATAGCGAAGTCAAACGCATGGAATCATTAATTGCAGACCTCTTGGTTCTAGCCGAGTTAGGCGAGGTCGATTCGGGCGAGTTCTCAACGCTCAATCTCTCACATTTGATCAAGGAGAATGCAGGGGATTTTCAAGTAATTGCGCCACTTCATCACTTGGAACTCGATGTCGAGGAGGGCATTTTTGTCCACGGATCGGAGAAGTATTTACAACGATTCATTGCAAACGCTCTGACAAATATTAGGGTTCATGCGCAAAAGACTGTCCCGGTGCGCATCTCGCTAAAGAGCGGCAAAGAGATCACCTTAATTATTGAGGACGGAGGAGTGGGGCTGCCGCCGGATTCTTATGGTGAAAAGATTCAAGGATTGAAACGTTTTGATCGCTCCCGCTCCCGTGAAACTGGCGGAAGTGGTCTAGGTATGAGCATCATGAGCGCAGTTATTGAGCGCCATAAGGGAGTGCTGACTTTAAGAAAGAGTGAGCTGGGCGGGTTGGCCATTGAAGTCCAACTTCCACGCATCAATCTTTAAGTAGGCTAACTCCTATGATTTTGTCGGTAGAGGATGCACTTGAAGCTGCCTGCAGGCAGATAGTGGACACAGGTACGTTGGTAAGAGTTGTTCTTTCAGGCCGCCGTCGAAATATGCAGACCGAGTTTGAACGAATTGATATTCGACCAGTGGAAATTAAGGGGACAGTCCAGTTACAACGCAGCCATAACGATGGACGTGCTACAACAGTTAAGAATTTAATCCCGAATCCAGAGGCCGTTCTCGCATTGCTAGGAAGTGGTTATGCAAATATTTTAATTGATCACACTGGTGGATCCATGACGGTTCGCATTACTAAGAGCGGCGAGGCTCACGTGCATAATGAAAAGAAAGCTTTGGAGCAGGATTTGAGCCATGATAAAAAGAAGTCCCGCCTACTAGATCCAAGTGATCCCTTTTTGTTAGAGGTGGGTATTTCCGACCATAAAGGTGGCATTAAGCCATCGAAGCAAGATAAGTACCTGCAGGTCGAGGAGTTCTTGCGTCTTTTGGTACCGGCACTAAATACTGCGATCGAGGCGGGTCAGATTCATAAACCAAGTAAAGACAGGCCGTTGTCAATTGTTGATCTTGGATGTGGACACGCATATTTAACTTTTGCCGCACATCAGTATCTTCGCTCGATTGGTATGCCCGTGATGGTAACCGGAATCGATGTGCGTACGGCATCAAGAGATCGAAATAATGCAATTGCAGAAAAACTTGGAGTTACATCAACTATTAATTTTCTAGCCGAAGAGATTGCGACGGCTACGACGCAACAGGCCGATGTCGCAATTGCGTTACATGCGTGCGATACCGCGACCGATGATGCAATCGCTTGGGCAGTTAAGGGTGGTACCAAGCTTTTGTTAATTGCGCCATGCTGTCACCACGATATTCAACGACAGATGGATGTAAGCCCTGAACCATGGGCTGCACTGACTAAGTTTGGTTTAATGAAGGAGCGGTTAGGCGATTTATTAACCGATTCGCTGAGAGCCCAGATTTTGCGCATAGCCGGGTATCGAGTTGAAGTCATTGAATTTATTGGCGGTGAACATACGCCGCGCAATCTCATGATTCGCGCAGTTAAGACTGACGCATCCCCTGAATCCATTGATATTGCGAGATATCGAGAGATATGTGCGCAATGGGGCATCACGCCGGTCCTTGAGAAGAAACTTCCAACTCTCTTCATCGGTTAGACTCCACGCATGTCGAAAGTCCTAGCATCACTTCCAGTTGGCCAAAGAGTAGGCATTGCCTTTTCGGGCGGGCTAGATACTTCAGTGGCCGTTGCCTGGATGCGTGCAAAAGGTGCGATTCCATGCACATACACGGCAGATCTTGGTCAATACGACGAACCTGATATCGATTCAGTTCCAGATCGCGCTAAAGAGTATGGAGCAGAAATTGCACGTCTTGTTGATTGCAAGAGCGCGTTAGTCGAAGAAGGGCTTGCCGCAATTGCCTGCGGAGCTTTCCATATTCGCAGCGGTCTCAAGCAATACTTCAACACGACCCCATTGGGCCGCGCAGTAACCGGCACAATGTTGGTGCGGGCAATGCACGCAGACTCTGTTGAAATCTGGGGTGATGGTTCGACCTATAAGGGCAATGACATCGAGCGTTTCTATCGCTATGGTCTTTTAGCTAATCCAAATTTAAGAATTTATAAGCCGTGGCTCGATGCTGATTTTGTTAACGAACTTGGCGGACGTAAAGAAATGTCTGAATGGCTAGTCGCTAATGGCTTGCCTTATCGCGACAGTACTGAAAAGGCATATTCAACCGATGCCAATATTTTAGGTGCAACGCATGAAGCCAAGAGTTTAGAGAACTTAGATACTTCGGTGGAGCTAGTTCAACCAATTATGGGCGTGCGTTTTTGGGATCCGTCGGTAAAGATCGACAGCGAAGATGTAACTATTAACTTTGTGCAAGGTCGCCCAGTTGCAATTAACGGCAAATCATTTGATGATGTTGTTGCGCTGATGCAAGAGGCAAATGCAATTGGTGGACGCCATGGCCTTGGAATGGCCGATCAAATAGAGAACCGCATCATTGAAGCTAAGAGCCGCGGAATTTATGAAGCTCCAGGAATGGCGCTACTGTTCATTGCTTATGAGCGATTAATAAGCGCGATTCACAATGAAGACACCATTGCCAATTACCACGCAGAGGGTCGTCGCTTAGGTCGCTTGCTCTATGAAGGTCGTTGGTTAGATCCCCAAGCGCTGATGCTTCGCGAATCGTTGCAACGTTGGGTTGCATCTGCCGTAACCGGCTCAGTTACTGTGCGAATGCGCCGAGGTGATGACTACTCAATTATTAATACAACTGGGCCAGCCCTTAGTTATCACCCAGATAAATTATCGATGGAGCGGACAGAGAATGCAGCCTTTGGTCCCGTTGATCGAATTGGACAGTTGACAATGCGTAATTTAGATATTGCCGATACTCGCGCAAAATTAGAGATGTACCGTGCACAAGGTCAACTAGGCGATGGCGAATTCAAACTAATCGGGGAGCTCGAGTAAGTTCTAAGAGGGATACCCACTCTCGATTTAGCCTGTTTCTGAGTACAAGTCACCTTTCAAAGCAGGGCAGGTTAGTCTGCCTACGTCTTGTTCAGGCAACTAACAACGGAGAAGCTCAATGAAGAAACTTCACATTCTCACCACAACGACTGTCCTAGCTTTGGCGATTGGATCACTTTCATTTTCTGGAGCTAGCGCTGAGGAAAATTCAAATGGTGGTGGGAATAAGTCGAAGTCGACTAACACTTCAACTGAGTTCAAGGGTTCAAGCTTGCGATCTCATGGTTACCCAGTTGCCAACATGGGTCCATCTGGGAGCGGGGTAAGCAATCAAAACCAAGATGCATCGGTTGGAATTGATGATTCTGCCTCTGAATTAGCTTGGCAGCAGACAAATAAAGCAAGTGAAAATAATGATAAAAAAGCGTCGGGAAATGCAAAAGTCCTTGGTTCGATAGCTTCATCACCGATAATTTTCCATACCGGCGGCTTTGGTGGTATTTATTCCGGCCCTATTCAAATCATTCCAGTATGGGTTGGCACGTGGGACGATGCGCGAAAGGCAACATGGAATTCAATTCTTGGAAATCTTGTAACCAGCCTTGGAGGTTCTGGTGATATTGCAACGGCCAATCAAGTCTTTAATACAAATACTTTGTACTTTACAACTAAAGCCAAGCCAACCGCGAAGTTAACTTGGTCCACTTCACTAATTCCGAGCGCGACTGTGCCGGCTACGTTGGCAGCTGCAAGCCTTGGAATTGTTCCGGTAAGTGATGCCAATGTTGCTCAGTACATAAATTTAGCGCTGACCACTTCGAAGGTAAGTGCGCCAGCTTCAGGAACCAAAGCGATTTATCTTTATCTCGGAGCGTCAGACACACGACTTTCTTCAGGTTTTGGTACGGCTTACTGCGGTTGGCACACATATGGAACTTTAGGCGCAACCAACATTCCATACATTGCGATACAAGACTTTACGCCAACATATAACAGTGCTTGTTCAGCCCAAAGTGTTACGCCTAATCTAGATGTACCCCTTGATGCAATGGCTAGTGTTTTAGTTCATGAAATAGACGAATCCATTACCGATGCTGATTTACGTACGTGGTATGACAGTAGGGGCGCAGAGAATGCTGATAAGTGTGCATGGACATTCGGAGCGACTACCTTATTAAACGGTGCCAAATATAATCTCACTGTTGGCGGGAAGAATTATCTGGTTCAGCGCAATTGGCTGGCAAATAACATTGTTACCGATACCAGTAATGGCAGTGCCTGCGCGCTCAAAACTCCATAACGGAGAATTAATCTAAGGGCACTTGCTGGCTTGCCAAGGTTGAATACAACTCCTTGGTAGGTTTACGCCATGAATTCAAAATCTCTCAAAAGTAAGCTAGCGGTCGCAGCGATTATTGCGCTGTCGATTACATCCCTAACTGCATGTGGAGGAAAAAATAAAGTGGCAGAAACAGCAGCATCAGGACTTCCTGCAGTAACGGCCAATGCCGGTGCTGCACCAACAATCACTGCTCCAACTGGAACACCGCCTGCAACGCTGCAGACTCAGGACATCATTGTGGGTACTGGTGCGCCGGTCTTAGCAACGTCAACACTGACGGTTCAATACACCTTAATGACGTGGTCTAATGGGAAAATTG
>Ga0194056_10000377_pt1 | contig 24210 bp, 19 predicted proteins | sample SepL4413m_MetaG_FD_155458 | JGI IMG/M metagenome (GOLD analysis project Ga0194056, IMG submission 155458) | Anoxic zone freshwater microbial communities from boreal shield lake in IISD Experimental Lakes Area, Ontario, Canada - Sep2016-L442-13m | ecosystem: Environmental > Aquatic > Freshwater... | reverse complement strand
CATAACTCATTGATTATTAATAAAGTAAAAACAATGGATAGTTTTTGGTCAATCCAACAAATCTCAATAAAAATTATAAAGTTAAGAACTTATCCACCGAGTAACACACAGACTTATCCACAGGATGTGGAGATAAGTTTGTCGAAATAGTTAGGCAAAATACTTCATTTAATTTCTATCATCAACACAAATCTTATAAATAGCCGTCATCCCGGCATGGACTGCCGGGATCCAGACGCCATGGATGGCATTCGTAATACATCAGCTAACTGATTTTTATACTCGATTTTATTGGATGTAATGTAATATCGATGTGTACATCCTTGTGCTCTGGATTCCGGCGATCCATGCCGGAATGACGGCTCTACGATTTGTGTTAATATCAATTCATTTTATGACCCGCTTAGATTATTTGGGTTGGCCACTATAAATCACATAGAGCCAAAAAATCTCCTCCCACTACTTCCTTTTTTTCAAAGAGGGGGGGACTGAAAAATTTCAAATATAGTGTTTGTAAGTCATCGTGAAATGGTGCTATTAATATAACAACACCCGCTGATGTTTTAACTAGAGCCTTTGTTCCCGCTATGAAAAAAGTGAGTTAAACAATGACCATTCTTCAAAATTTGATACGTCATACACGCCTGCTGGAAATCGTTGGTGATTTGATACGCGTTAGCGCACAAGGGGTTGCTTTGGGCGATCTCGCCATGGTTGAAAATATTGATGGCGAAAAGTCTCTGGCCAAAGTTGTGGATATTGATCGGGACATCGTCAGCCTGCAAGTGTTCGCGGGTGGCAAAGGCTTGTCCACGGATGCCAAAGTAAACTTTCTGGGACATTCTCTTAACGTTGTTTACTCCGATAATATTCTTGGCAGAATTTTCCGTGGCTCTGGGGATCCAATTGATGGCGGGCCCGAATTACCGGTTGACCCGCGTATTCCAGTGAATGGCCCTACCGTTAATCCGGTTATGCGAGTGATGCCATCGCGGATGATTGAAACCAAAGTCCCCATGATTGATCTGTTCAATTGTCTGGTGGAAAGCCAAAAAATCCCCATCTTTTCCGTTGCCGGTGAACCTTTTAACGAACTGTTGGCACGTATTGGTTTTCAGGCCAATGCCGATATAGTGGTGTTTGGCGGTATGGGTTTGATTTTTGATGACTACCATTTCTTTCGCACCGCCTTTGAAGATCACGGTATTTTTCATCGTACCGTGATGTTTGTCAATCAGGCCTCTGATCCGCTGGTTGAGCGTTTGCTGGTTGCCGATATGGCTTTGGCCGTTGCCGAAAAAATGGCGGTTGAAGGTAAAAAGCGGGTGTTGGTATTACTGACTGATATGACCGCCTACGCCGATGCCATGAAAGAGCTGGGCGTTGCGCAAGAACTCATTCCCGCCGTACGGGGTTATATGGGCGACCTTTACACGCAACTGGCCACGCGCTATGAAAAAGCCTGTGATTTTAAAGGCGCAGGTTCAGTCACCATACTCAGCGTAACGACCATGCCCGGTAATGATGTCACGCATCCGGTTCCAGATAACACGGGCTACATTACTGAGGGTCAATTTTATCTGCATGATGGTTTCATCGATCCGTTTGGCTCGCTCTCAAGACTAAAACAACATGTTGTGGGCGTAGCGACTCGCGAGGATCACAGTCAAATTATGAACACCATGATCCGTTTTTATTCGGGGGCGGTAGAAGCGCAAAAAAAACAGGCGATGGCTTTTGATCTTTCAGCGTTTGATGAAAAACTGCTTAAATTTGGTCGTTTGTTCCGTGAACGCTTTATGGATATCCGCGCTTCACTGCCGGTTATTGAGGCGCTGGATCTTTGTTGGTTAACACTGTCCGAATGTTTCGATCCCAAAGAACTGCTGATGAAGCAAAACCTGATTGATCAATATTACCCCAAACCTGTCCTGAGCGGAGTCGAAGGGGCTGCTCCGGATGTTGACGAAGCACAGGAAGTCGTGGATAAAGTTGCGTAAACCGTCATGGCCAAGCTTAAACTTAGCAAACACGCATTACACGAACAGCAAGAACAGTTAAAACTGTATCAACGGCTGCTGCCTTCGCTTGATTTAAAGCGCAGGCAGTTGACCTTGGAAGTACAAAAGGCGAAAGAAGACTATGCTGCTGCCCAAGCCGCCGTCGATGCTTTGGAAACCCAAATTGGCGAAGAACTGCCGATGCTGGCCGATGAAGAATTTCGTCTCGGCGACTTGGTACACTTTAAAAGTTATAAAGTCAGCGAACAAAATGTAGTGGGTGTAAAGCTCCCCTTTTTGGACAGTATTGACTGTGTCGTTGCCGACTATTCGCGACTGTCTACGCCACCTTGGGTTGATACCTTGGTGCAACGCTTGAAAGATGCGGCCGAGCAGCGAATGCGAGCGGAAATCTCCGGAGAGCGGTTGCGTATTTTGTCGGGTGCAGTGCGGCATATCACGCAACGGGTCAACCTGTTTGACAAAATACTGATCCCTACCGCTAAACAAAATATTCAAAAGATACGCATTTTTTTGGGGGATGCCGAACGCGCCAGCGTGATTACTTCCAAACTTGCCAAGAAAAAACAGCAACAACAACGTGAAGCAGAGTCGGAATTAGAGGCCGCATTATGAGTATTGTTACGATGCACAAGGTGACTTTTATTGGCATGACTGCCGACCGGGATCTTTTATTAACCGACCTTCAGAAAATGGGTTGTGTACAGATTATTCCGCTGGCATCAGGAAGCGCGGCACCTGCCAAAACTGCGCCCACTGCCGGCGCACACGAGGCGCTAGCGTTTCTGCACAATTATCCGTGGCGAAGACGGCAAGTTTTAGATCCGGAGCACTTTGATGCCGTTGAAGTTCAGCGGCGGACTTTGGAAACAAGAAACAACCTGCATAATCTAAAAGACGAGCGTGACTTTTTAATCAAGCGCATTCAGGATATGCGTCCTTGGGGTGATTTTGTTTTGCCGTCATTGGCGGATATGGGCAACCTTCGGGTTTGGTTTTATGTGGTTCCCCATAAAATGTTGCCAAAAATTCAGGCATTGGCTCCCGTTTGGGACATTATCAAGCATGACAACCGGTTTTGTTATGTGGTCGTCGTCAGTAAAGACGAGCCTTCGGAAATACCGGTTCCTCGCGTTCATCTGGGTTACAAATCACGCCATGAACTGGAAGCGCGACTCGATGAAGTTGAGTTGGCCATTGAAGACACACAGGCAGAACGCGCTTATTTAACCCGCTGGCATGATTTGTTCAGCCAAAACCTTAATCAGCTTGAAGATCTCGCCGTTTGTCAGAGTGCGGCGGCGCAAATTTATAGTAACGATTCAGCTTTTGCCTTACAGGGTTGGGCACCTGCCGAAAGCTTGCCAGTTCTTGACCATTATTCAAAAAAACAGGCGTTTTACTTTGCATCGGAAACCTCCAAACCTGAAGATAACCCGCCTACATTCATGCGCAATCTTTCCTGGTTCGGTGCCGGTGAGGATTTGGTTACCTTTTACATGACGCCGGGCTATCGAACCTGGGATCCTTCAGCAATCGTTTTTGTTTCTTTTGTGATCTTTTTTGCCATGATTCTGGCCGATGCCGGCTATGCCGCACTCATGGGGCTGGCTTTACTGTTCCGGTGGAAAAAGATGGGGCACTCGTCCTCCGGTCGCCGTTTTCGTCCCTTGCTTTTGTCGGTGGTAGGCGCTTCCCTCATTTTTGGCGCACTGGTCGGCAGTTATTTTGGAGTACCCCCCGCTCCCGAGTCTTTGCCTGGAAAGCTCCAGATGCTCAACATGGATGATACCGACCGAATGATGATGATTTCCGTGGTCATCGGTGTTTTCCATGTCGTGCTTGCCAATATCATGAATGCCTGCCGTTATGAACATTGGCAGGATCGGTTATCTTCAATCGGATGGATTGGCGTTGTTGGCGGCGGCTTTACACTGGCGTTAAGCAATTCATTAGGCATAGCCACTTTGCAAGCACCGGGCAGCGCTTTAATGATCATTGGCGCGTTGTTGATTGTGGGGTTTACCGCACCCGAAGCCAAGCCCCTCGCCCGTTTTCTTGGCGGCCTGGAAGGACTAACCAAGCTGTCCGGTGCCTTGGGCGATATCTTGAGTTATCTGCGTTTGTTCGCGCTAGGTCTGGGATCGGCTTCGCTGGCTATTGAATTTAACAGCATGGCAACCGGTGTTTATGAAGGCTATCCTGGCGTCGGTGTGGTTTTCGCTTTGTTAATACTGGTGCTGGGACATGGCGTTAATTTAATTCTGGGCATTGCCAGCGGTGTCATTCACGGACTGCGTCTAAACGTAATCGAATTTTTTAACTGGGGTCTCAAAGAAGAAGGAACCCTATACCAACCTTTTAAACAATCGGAGGATAATTCATGGAACCGTTAATTTTGGCACTGGGCTGGCTGGGGCTATACGCACCATTGGCACTCGGTGCGGTAGGCAGTATGATCGGCTGTGCCCGTGCCGGAAGTGCGGCGTGTGGCGCTTTATTGGAAGTCGAAGGCGGCTATGGGCGTTATATTGGCGTGGCCGCGATGCCGTCCTCGCAGACCATTTACGGTATCGTGGTTACCATGGCCTTGCGCCGTGAATTGACCCTTGAAAATTCCCCCGGAATTTTTGGTTTGGGTATCCTGGTCGGACTGGCCATGTTGTATGGCGCAATCGCTCTGGGTGATGCCTGCGCGTCGTCCATCAACGTATCCAAAAGCAAGCTGGAAGTTTTCGGCATATCTCTGGCACCGGCAGCACTGGTTGAAGGTTTCTCGGTCTTTGCTTTCGTCTTTGCACTCGTGCTGGCTGCGGCAATTCCAAAATAATCCGGACGAGACTACTCACATGACAGAACAAGCACTCAATAAAACTGATTCCGGCGTTCAGAACCTGGTTGACCGTATTCGCGACCAAGGCATATTAGCCGCCAACGAGAAAGCGAACAAAATTCTACGTGATGCGGAAGCAAAGTCTGCAAAAATGCTGGCAGATGCCAAGCTGGAAGTCGAAAAATTGCGGGAAACTGCCCGGCTTGAGATTGAAGCGAATCATGCGGCGGCTTTGGAGGCACTCAAGCTTTCGGCACGCGATGCGATGCTGCAACTCAAAGCCAAGGTCTCGTCGGAGTTTGAAGTCTTTGTACAGCGCCTGGTCACATCAGCCACTCGCGACGAGGAGTTTATTAAAACCATTGTGCTGGTATTGGCGGGCCATGTTAAGGAAGAGCTGATTGGGGACAAGGAAATTCAAATTCTTATCTCCGAGGTAATACTCACCGGCAAGCCTAATGAGGAACTGGGCGAACGTGGCAAGCAGACCATTCTTTCGTTATCCAGCGAAATGCTGCGCGAGGGGGTTGAGTTGATTCCTTCCAGCGATATCCAAGGCGGTGCCAACGTGCGCCTGGTTAAGGATAAACTGGAAATTGATCTGTCCGACAAAGCCATAGCCAGTCTGCTCTATCAACGCATAATGCCGCGTTTTCAGGCAATACTTGAAGGGTACGAATAAGTATTATGACCGAATCCTACATCACCCTGGTCTCCAGCCTTCCCTATCTGCCGCCGTTCGAACGGGCAGAACGGTCGCCTATCACACAACTGCGACTGGAGCAGCGCCTGCATAATCTTGAACCTGACGATGCCAAGCAACTGGCCCTCGCTGAAGAATTGGTCAGCTGGCGAATGTCCTTGGCAAAACCAAAAACCGACAAAGACATGGTGTTGCGTTACCGTGCCGCAGTGCAAGAAATCAGTCAGCCTGCTTTACGCGAATTTATCGAATTCAGAATCGATCAACAAACCATACTGGCGGGTTTACGACAAAGCAAAAGCGTATTTGAGTCGGCATTTTTAGAGCAGGTTTCCGGTGCAAGTCGCTGGGCAGGTTTTATCGCATCTCATTGGGATATTCCGGATTTTAAGCTGGCGGCCGTGTATCCCTGGATTCCGGAAGCCCGAAACTATCTTGAAAACAACGATGCTTGCGGCCTGGATAGACTAATGATGAATATAATCTGGCGACGACTCGGCAAGATTACCGAAAGCAACCGGTTCGGATTCGAGGCGGTGTTTGCTTTTGTTTTTAAATGGGACATTCTTCAAGCCTGGCTGGCACGCGATGCCGTACAAGCAAAGAGCCGATTTCAAGAATTGATTAACGAGGTAAAAAATGACCGCTGAACAACCGTTATCAAGAACCGCCAGGATAATTGGGGTCAAAGAAAGTCTGGTATTGATCGAGGTCGACGATAATACGTCGCTCATGAAAAATGAACTGGGCTATATCTGCGTCGGTGATGAACGCCTTAAAGCAGAGGTTCTTCGCGTCCGCAGGCGGACTGCCGACATGCAGGTTTTCGAGGACACGCGCGGCGTGCGTGTTGGTGATACCGTAGAATTAACGGGAGAAATGCTGTCGGCTGTTTTGGGGCCGGGGTTGCTGGGACAGGTTTTCGATGGCTTGCTTAATCCCCTGCATACACTGGCCGAAAAATACGGTTTTTTTCTGCCCCGAGGCGTTACCCTGTCGCCCCTTGACCTGAACAAGAAATGGCTTTTTGAACCAGGCGTTGCCGTGGGTGCCAAGGTATCTCCCGGCGGGGTCATCGGAACCGTTCCCGAAGGTCAATTCAAGCACAAAATCATGGTGCCTTTTAATGAACCGGAACCTGTCGAGATTACCTGGATCAGGGGCGGTAATCTGGGGATTGAAGAAGTGGTCGCCCGTTATAAGACCAGCAAAGGAACAGAGCTGGAAATGACGCTTTTCCAACGCTGGCCGGTGCGTAAACCGATGCCGGAAGCCCTGATTCGTCGCCGCTATGCCGAACGCCTTTATCCCTCCGAACCCATTACCACGGCAACCCGCGTTATTGACACTTTTTTTCCCATTGCCCAAGGCGGTACGGGCTGTATCCCCGGGCCGTTCGGGGCTGGAAAAACCGTTTTGCAAAGCTGTATCGCCCGTTATTCGACGGTTGACATCGTAGTCATCGTTGCCTGTGGCGAACGGGCCGGCGAAGTGGTCGAAACCCTGACCGAATATCCGGAAACGACAGACCCTCGTACCGGCGGCACCTTGATGGATAGAACCATTATTATTTGTAACACGTCATCGATGCCGGTTGCGGCACGCGAAGCCTCCATTTATACCGGTATCACGCTGGGCGAATATTTTCGGCAAATGGGCTATCACGTGCTGCTGATTGCCGATTCCACCTCACGCTGGGCACAAGCCATGCGCGAAACCTCGGGACGCATGGAAGAAATTCCCGGCGAAGAAGCGTTTCCGGCTTACCTTGATTCTTCGGTTAAAAATGTCTACGAACGTGCCGGTGTGCTCCGTTGCCCCGATGGATCAACGGGCAGTTTAACCATGATCGGTACGGTCTCGCCTGCCGGCGGTAATTTTGAAGAACCGGTCACCCAAGCCACGTTGGGTACGGTGAAAACTTTTCTTGGGCTTTCATCTGACCGCGCTTACCGGCGCTTTTACCCCGCCATTGATCCACTGATTTCCTGGTCACGCTATCTTGATCAACTGGCGGCCTGGTTTACCGGAAATATCGACGTAAATTGGGTGCGTGACGTCAAAGCCATGCAGGATTTGCTGGTGCAAGGCGATGTTATTTATCAGATGATGCAAGTTACCGGCGAAGAAGGTATCACCGAGGAAGACTTTGTCACCTGGCAGAAATCCTTGTTGCTGGACATGGTTTATCTCCAACAGGATGCTTTCGATACGATTGATGCCTGTATGTCCAGGGAGCGGCAACTTGAGAGTTTTCATTTACTGAAAGGACTTATTGATGCCACCTATAACTTTAAGGATAAAGATGAAGTCCGAAGCTTCTTTACGGAATTGACCAGCCATTATAAAAACTGGAACTATAGTGCCCCCGATTCGGCTGAATTTGATCGATACCGCAAGGAAATTGTGGATCTGGCAACCCGACATGGCTACAGCATGGCACCGGTCGCTTAAGATTCTTAAAATTAATAGCAAAAAACGGGACAGATAAATAAAACTGGTCTATTGATTCCGGGAGCGCTGAGCCCCAGCTCGGCGTAGTCACCCATAGTCAGTAATCGGTTTGACTATCCCGTGCCGAGCTGGGGCTCGGCGTTCCCGGAAAGTTATCTGTCCCGGCTTAAGTTGGTAGCCAAAAACTGGAGTGCAATCGCTTCAGCTATTGCTTATAAAAACAGCTAAAGCTGTTTTACTCCGGTTGCTGGCTTAACTTAACGACATTAACACGCCCCCGGTTATCATTTAATGGAGACCAATATGATCAAGCAAAAATACATTGACCTGTTATGCGTCAAACCAGGTAAAAAAATTCATCTTAAGGACTATGATACCGGCTGGGCTCAGACCGAGGATTTTAAGGAACTTGGCAAGGACAAAGTAAAAGAACGCGCCAATGAAGTTCTGCAACAGAACCTGACGGATTTAACTCAGGTACAGCAACTGCTTTACGCAGATGACCGTTATTCTTTGTTAATCGTTTTTCAAGCGATGGACGCAGCGGGTAAAGACGGCACCATCAAACACGTCATGTCGGGCGTCAATCCACAGGGTTGCCAGGTTTTTAGCTTCAAAAAACCTTCAGACGAGGATTTGGATCACAACTTTCTCTGGCGCTACATGAAAAGTCTACCGGAAAGAGGTCGAATCGGTATCTTCAACCGTTCTTATTATGAGGACGTGCTGGTGGTTAAGGTGCATCCCGAGTTGCTAAAAAATCTGCCCGATGGCAAAAAAGGCAAGTCATTCTGGGAAAATCGCTACGAAGACATCAACGCCTTTGAACGTCATCTGCAACGCAACGGGACAGTGATTTTAAAATTCTTCCTGAACGTTTCCAAAAAAGAGCAAAAAGAACGTTTCATGGAACGCCTGGAACGACCTGAGAAAAACTGGAAATTTTCGACCGCCGATCTTGCAGAACGCGGACATTGGGATGACTACATGACCGTTTATGAAGACGCCATTAACGCCACCAGCACGGAATGGGCACCTTGGTATATAATTCCCGCCGACAACAAATGGGCGACGCGTGCCTTGGTTGCCGACATTATCACCTCGACCCTACAGGATCTTGATCTTAAATTTCCCGAACTAACAGAAGCCCAACTCAAGGTGTTGGCTGAAGCACGCAAGACGTTGGAAGCCGAATGATCTGTAACTACCCTGTCACCGTTGACTTCGATCATGGAACACGGATGACGCTGATTATATGTTTTCGTTAGTCGCGACGTGGGCGTCGCTCCCACGGTGGGAGCGACGCCCACGTCGCGACTATAGCTGATCATTAGTTCATCTGTCTGGTCTCAACTATATTTTAATAGACTCGCCTGCATCATTTTTAAAAATTAATGAATAAAAACTTGAACATCGAATATATAAATGCTCCTATTACCCCATTGAATACCCTTTAAAATTAAGGTAATTTTTAAAATTAATACTGTTGTCACAACCGCTATGGACAATAATGCAACTCTGCATCACTGACCGACTATTCTTAACCATTAAGTTTCGCTTTGAATCTACCATACTCAAGAGAATGACCCCATGACAACATCTGAACCATCGATAGTTTCCGCACCACTCAATCCGGAGGAGCTGTACCGGATTAATGCCTATTGGCGTGCCTGTACTTATCTGGCCGCCGGCATGATTTATCTGCGCGATAACCCCTTGTTAAAAGAGCCGCTAAAGCCCGAGCATATCAAGAATCGGCTGTTGGGGCATTGGGGCTCAAGTCCCGGCCTCAGCTTTACCTATATCCATTTAAACCGGCTCATTAACAAGTACGGTCTTGATGCCATATTTCTGGCAGGGCCAGGCCACGGTGCGCCAGGCGTGTTGGCTCCCGTTTATCTTGAAGGCACTTACGCAGAAATTTACCCCAACAAAGGTGAAGATGAAGAGGGTCTGTTGCAATTCTTCAAGGAATTTTCTTTTCCCGGCGGTATCGGCAGTCACTGCACTCCCGAAACACCCGGCTCCATCCATGAAGGCGGCGAACTGGGCTACAGCGTTTCTCATGCTTACGGTGCAGCTTATGATAATCCCGATTTGTTGGTAGCAGTGGTGGTCGGTGATGGTGAATCTGAAACCGGACCGTTGGCGACTTCCTGGCATTCCAATAAATTTCTTAACCCCGTGTGCGATGGTGCGGTATTACCGATCCTGCATCTTAACGGTTACAAAATAAACAATCCGACGCTGTTGTCACGCATTTCCCACGAGGAACTGGAGCACCTGTTTCAGGGCTATGGTTATACGCCTTACTTTGTCGAAGGCAGTGACCCCGAAACCATGCACCAACTAATGGCGGGCGTTCTAGAAGACTGTATCCTGGAAATTAAACGCATTCAGGAAGAAGCACGCCGCACCGGTATCCCAACGCGCCCCCGCTGGCCGATGATTATATTACGCAGTCCAAAAGGCTGGACCGGGCCTAAAGAAGTCGATGGACACAAAGTAGAAGGTTTTTGGCGCTCACATCAAGTACCTCTTTCCGGTATGAAAGAAAATCCGGCTCACCTGAAGCAGCTGGAAACTTGGCTGCGTAGTTATAAACCTGAAGAGTTATTTGATGCGACCGGCAAATTAATCCCCGAGCTTAAAGCACTGGCTCCCAAAGGCACGCGCCGCATGAGTGCCAATCCTCACGCTAACGGGGGTTTGTTACGCAAAGCCTTGCGAATGCCGGATTTTCGGGACTATGCGCTGGCACTGGAAAGTCCGGGTGAAACCATTGCGGAAAACACGCCGCCGCTAGGCAAATTCCTGCGCGACATTATGAGCGCCAACATGCACAATTTTCGCGTCTTTGGCCCCGATGAAAACAGCTCCAACAAGCTGGATGCCGTTTATGAAGTCAGTAAAAAAACCTGGCTGGCGGACACGCTGGCGGAAGATGCCGACGGCGGCGAACTGTCGCCGTTCGGTCGCGTGATGGAAATACTGTCCGAACACACACTGGAAGGCTGGCTGGAAGGTTATTTATTAACCGGCCGTCACGGTTTCTTTTCCACCTACGAAGCGTTTGTGCATGTCATTGACTCCATGTTTAACCAGCACGCCAAATGGCTGGCCATGTCCAAGGACGTGCCTTGGCGAGCGCCGGTATCATCGCTCAACCTGCTGATTACCTCAACCGTCTGGCGGCAGGATCACAATGGCTTTACTCATCAAGATCCCGGCTTTCTTGATCTGGTCGTCAACAAAAGTCCGTCGGTGACGCGTATCTACCTCCCGCCAGACGTGAACTGCCTGCTGTCCGTAGCCGATCACTGCCTTAAAAGCACCGATTACATCAACGTAATAGTTTGCGACAAGCAGAAGCATCTGCAATACCTGGATATGGATGCCGCCATTAAGCACTGCACCAAGGGCATCAGCATTTGGGAGTGGGCCAGCAACGATGACGGTTTTGAACCGGATCTGGTTATGGCCAGCGCGGGTGACATTCCCACCAAAGAAGCGCTGGCGGCAACCGTACTGCTGCGTGAAAACTTTCCGAACCTTAAAATTCGCTTCATCAATGTAGTGGATCTCTACAAATTGGTGCCCAGCAGCGAACATCCGCATGGCCTTTCTGATCGTGATTTTGACAGCTTGTTTACCGTGGATAAACCGGTTATTTTTAATTTTCATGGCTACCCCTGGTTAATTCATCGACTCGCTTATCGCCGTAACAACCACAATAATATGCATGTGCGCGGTTACAAGGAAAAGGGCAGCATCAACACGCCGTTGGAATTGGCGATTCAAAACGAAACCGACCGTTTCAGTCTGGCCATCGATGCGATTGATCGTATTCCTGCCCTGCGAATATCGGGTGCTCATGTTAAAGAAAAACTGCGGGATCAACAAATCGAATGCCGTAATTACGCTTATGAACACGGCATAGACAGACCGGAAGACGACCAGTGGCAATGGCCTTACTGAGGATACCATTATGGCAACCAGCAACCAGACAGTGAACAGCACTTTAAAAGATGAGACCCGGCCTGTCCGGGACGACATCCGTACCAGTTTAAGTACCCCCGCCCTTAAACAAGCGGTTCTTGATCATTTAATCTTTAGTCTGGGCAGGTTGCCGGAAGTAGCCACTGATCAAGCCTATTACAAAGCCTTGGCACTGACCGTGCGGGATCGGCTACAGCATTTATGGAGTCACTCGCTGCAAACCTATATCGCCGATATTGGCTCTGAAAAGATAGCCTGCTATTTATCTGCTGAATTTCTTATCGGGCCTCAACTCGGCAGTAGCCTGGTTAATCTGGGTATCGAACAGGAAATTCGTGTCGCGATAGCGGAGCTTGGCAAAAACCTTGATGACCTGATCGCCCTTGAGGAGGAACCCGGCTTGGGTAATGGCGGTCTTGGGCGACTTGCCGCCTGCTATCTGGACTCGCTGGCAACCCTGGAGCGACCCGCGATTGGTTACGGTATCCGTTATGAATTCGGGATTTTCGACCAAGAAATTCACGATGGCTGGCAAGTGGAAATCACCGACAAATGGTTGCGCAACGGTAATCCCTGGGAAATTGCCAAACCCGATGTCGCTTATTACGTCAATCTTGGCGGCCATTCCGAGAGTTACCATGATTACCTGGGAGTTCTTCGGATGCGCTGGATACCGCACCATGTCGTTAAAGGCGTGGCTTTTGATACGCCGGTGCCGGGTTATCGCGTTAATACCTGTAATACCCTGCGTCTTTGGTGTGCCGAGGCCTGTGAGTCTTTTGACTTTAAAGCCTTTAATACCGGTGATTATTATCAGGCGGTGGGCGATAAAGTTATTTCCGAGACGCTGACTAAAGTGCTGTATCCCAATGACGAACCTGAAGCCGGAAAAAAGCTCCGCTTGATGCAGCAATTCTTTTTCGTTTCCTGTTCGATACAAGATATGCTGCGCATTCTTGAGCTTTCCGGCCAGGCTCTTGAGCAATTCCCTGACCGCTTCGCCGCCCAACTCAACGACACCCATCCGTCAATTGCCGTTGCCGAACTGATGCGGTTACTGGTGGATGAGCATCAGCTTGATTGGGATCTGGCTTGGGACATCACTTATAAAACATTTGGCTACACTAATCACACCTTACTGCCGGAAGCACTGGAAACCTGGACTTTACCTTTATTTAGTGAGCTCCTGCCACGGCATCTGGAAATTATCTACGACATCAATCGCCATTTTCTTGATGAAGTTCGGCGGCGTTATCCCGGCGACGATCAGCGCGTAGCCCGTTTGTCGCTGATTGATGAGGCGGGTGACAAGCGTGTGCGCATGGCTCATCTCGCCTGTGTTGGCAGTCATGCCATTAACGGCGTTGCGGCGTTACATAGCCAATTGCTAAAAACCAGCTTGCTAAAAGATTTTTACGAGCTATGGCCTGAGCGTTTCAGTAACAAAACCAACGGGGTCACGCCACGCCGCTTTATGGCACTGGCCAATCCCAAACTGAGCGACTTAATCACCCGCTCGATTGGCGATGACTGGCTTACGCAGACCCATGAACTCAAGAAACTTGAAGTCTTTGCCGATGATGCCGCATTTCGTCAAGAATGGCGTGCCGTCAAGCAAGCGAACAAGCAAAAACTAGCCGCTTACATAAATAGCCAGACCGGCATCGAACTGGATCCGACCTGGTTGTTTGATATTCAGGTTAAGCGTATTCATGAATATAAGCGTCAGCATCTTAATGTGCTGCACATTATCACCTTGTACTGTCGACTTAAGCGTAATCCCGAACTTCGTATTCAGCCGCAGGCATTTATATTCGGTGGCAAAGCAGCACCCGGTTATTTTATGGCCAAGCTTATTATCAAGCTGATCAACGCAGTCGGCGAGGTGGTCAATAATGACCCGGACGTGAATAAATACCTGCAAGTGGCTTTTGTTCCCAACTTCAATGTCCAAAACGGCCAGTTGATTTATCCGGCGGCTGATTTATCCGAGCAAATTTCCACCGCAGGCAAAGAAGCATCAGGCACCGGCAATATGAAATTTACCCTAAACGGTGCCTTGACTATCGGCACCCTGGATGGTGCCAATGTCGAGATTCGTGAAGAAGTCGGTGCCGATAATTTCTTTCTGTTTGGGCTAACCGAAGAGGAGGTCGTTCGGGTTCAACACGACAGTTATCATCCAGCGACCACTATTGAAAAAAATCCGCACTTGGCCGAAGTCATTCACCTCATCGCTTCCGGTCATTTTTCGCATGGCGACACCGAAGTATTTCGGCCTTTGGTGGATAATCTATGCCAGCATGATCCATTTCTGGTGCTGGCCGATTACGCAGATTATGTGGCCTGTCAGGATCATGTAACGACTGTTTGGAACGATCCGGAACGCTGGACACGCATGTCAATCCTGAATACGGCCAGAGCCGGGAAGTTTTCTTCTGATCGGGCCATTCGTGAATATTGCGACGAGATTTGGAATGTGCATGCCGTACCGGTCAAGTTGCCCGTCAATGAACCAGGATTTTTGACATGAGCCTGAAAATTTATTTGTTACGTCATGGTGAAACAGAGCACAGTCAACGCGGTGCCTATTGCGGCGCAATGGATCCGGAATTGACGCGAGAGGGACACCTGATGGCGCAAGCTTTCGCAACAGCGTATCAATCAATACCCTGGACGGCCATTTACGTCAGCCCGATGAAAAGAACCATCGCGACGGCAGAGCCTTTGTGCGATGCGGTGGGTTTACCCATGCAGCTTAGGGACGGACTTCGTGAAATCGGTTACGGTGCGTGGGAAGGCTGGGAACAGGAAGACGTCAAGCAACGCTACGAACACGATTACATCCGCTGGTTGACGGAACCCGCCTGGAATCCGCCGACCGATGGCGAAACCGCTGTTCAGGTAGCCAGTCCCGCACTCCCGATCATCACCGAAATCGAGTCCAACTACCCGAGCGGCAATGTGTTGATGGTATCGCATAAGGCCACGATACGCATTATCCTCTGTAGCCTGATGGGGATTGATCTTGGCCGCTACCGCGATCGTATCGATGCACCGGCCGCTTCGTTAAGTGTTGTCAAATTCGATATTCACGGGCCGATGCTGGAAATCCTGGGGGATCGCAATTATATGTCCGCTAACTTGCGCAATCGTGAGGGCACCTGATGCTCGGAAAGATTATATTTAACGTAAATCCGGCTTCATGAATAAATACCTACTGGTCATCAACGCAGGTTCATCAAGCATCAAGTTTGCCATTTACCAAAAAGACACCTCAACAGCACAACTTGTTGCCGATGCTGCCGGACAAATTGAAGCGATCGGCAACCAACCCCGCTTCACGGTAAAAACCCCCGATGATGTCATTTTGGTCGATCGCACCCTCTCTGTTGACGAAGCCAACAATCACACCGGCGCTATCGCCGTCATCCTCGACTGGCTAAAAGTCTATTTCGCCGATGGCGAACTGCTGGCGGTGGGACATCGCGTTGTTCACGGCGGCCAACACTACTCGGTTCCCGTTCTGATTAACGAAACCGTTCTGGCAGAACTGGAAACCCTCATCCCGCTGGCACCTCTGCATCAGCCGCACAACCTCGCAGCAATCCGTGCGCTGCTGGACAGTATGCCCTCGTTACCCCAAGTAGCCTGCTTTGATACGGCGTTTCACCACACCCAGCCCGCTATCGCACAACGTTTTGCCCTGCCCCAACGCTTTATCGATGAAGGGATTCGACGTTACGGATTCCACGGTTTATCCTACGAATACATAGCCTCCGTATTGCCCACTCTTGACCCCGCCCTCGCCAAGGCTCGTATTATTGTCGCCCACTTAGGGAGTGGTGCCAGCCTGTGCGCACTTTACAAAGGCAACAGCATTGCCACTACCATGGGTTTTTCGCCGCTGGATGGCTTGGTTATGGGAACGCGTTGCGGCAACATCGACCCCGGTGTATTGCTTTATCTCATGGATCACTACCACATGGACGCCCGCGCCTTGGAGAATCTGCTATACCATCAATCCGGCTTGTTGGGCGTATCCGGCATTTCCAACGATATGCGCACCTTGCTTGCCAGCGACGACCCACAGGCACAGGTAGCCATTGAGTTGTTTGTTTATAGGGTTGGTCGTGAAATGGGTTCTTTAGCGGCAGCTTTAGGTGGACTTGACGGATTGGTATTTACCGGTGGCATTGGTGAACATTCTGCTACAATTCGTAGAAGAATCAGCCATCATGCGATGTGGCTGGGGCTTGAGCTTAACGATCCAGCCAATGCAACCGGTGCTTCGTGTATTTCAAGCGCAGGCTCAACCGTATCGGCATGGATCGTAGCCACCGACGAAAATCGGATGATCGCACAACATACCCTACAACACGTCACTTTTTGAAGGTGTTGATGGCTGCTTTTTAACAAAGACCACTGACTACAACGGAAAAATAACATGTTTAAATTACTTTTACGTTTTACCCTTTGCAGCGTCATTTTGGGGTTAACTGCCTGTTCTGCGATTACCGTCACAACCGATGCTGATCCTTCAACCGCATTTAATAAATACCACACCTATACCCTTATGCATCCCACTGAAGAGCCACCGCTTTCGCCCTCCAGTGAAATTGCCTATCGCGAGACCTTACAAAGCAGTCTTGCAGCGCGTGGCTTGCGTGAAGTTGCCAATAATGCTGATTTGCATATACTGCGTCATGTCAGCACGCAAGAAAAGCTGGCCACTTATCAATCAAGCAACTTTGGCTATGGCTACGGTTATGGCTACGGCCCTTATGGTGCTTGGGGTGGATTTCCAGGAGGCTACACTAACGTATCAGAATACACCGAAGGCACACTCATTATTGACTTTGTAGATGCCAAGACGCGAAAACTCGTTTTTCGGGGTATTGGCAAAGGCACCGTGGGTGACCCCCAAACCAATGCCCAACATATCAGAGAAGCCATACAAAAAATTATACTGGCCTATCCAAATTCAAGTGTGAAATAAACAAGCGGTCTGGCACCAAAAATGGCGTAGGCCGGAATAAGGCTTTTCGAGCGCCAGCGAGAATAAGCGTTTCCTGCAACCCTATACGAGTTATAGTCGCGACGTGGGCGTCGCTCCCACCGTGGGAGCGACGCCCACGTCGCGACTAACGAAAACGAGTTAAAGATTGAGTGGCCGCATTTTTCAAGCATTACCTTGTTTTTAATTGACCCGGTTGCCAGAAAAACCTAAAACTTCACATTCATCATGGTAATTTTGTCGCTTTTTGGGTAATATCAAACAATAACCACCCGTACCCGTGCCGGGTTATGCACTCATCTTTCCATTAAACATTTCAAAGTCACGCATACAGGCATTATGAATACTCAAGAACTCTGGCAACGCTATCAGGATTGGCTTTATTTTAACGAAGATTTGGGATTATATCTGGATGTCAGCCGGATGCGCTTTAATGACCTTATGGTGGAATCCCTGGAGCCAAAATTTGCCCAGGCATTTAAGGATATGGCCGCCCTGGAACAAGGAGCCATCGCCAATCCTGACGAAAACAGGATGGTGGGTCATTACTGGTTGCGTAACCCGGAACTGGCACCGGCAGCGCTTAAAAATGAAATTATAGACAACCTGGATCAAATTGAAGCCTTTGTAAAAAAAGTGCACAGCGGCACCATCCATCCACCGCTGGCTCCCAAATTTACCGATGTGCTTTCGGTCGGGATTGGCGGTTCGGCGCTGGGGCCACAGTTTGTAGATGAAGCCTTGGTAGCGGATTTTCCGCCGATGGCCATTCATTTTATCGACAATACCGATCCTGCCGGTATCGATCACATTCTCAACCGTCTAAAAGATCGGCTCAGCAGCACGCTGGTTATTATCACCAGCAAATCGGGTGGTACGCCGGAAACACGCAACAGTATGCTGGAAGTAAAGTATGCCTACGAGCAACAAGGCTTAAACTTCCCGGCTCATGCCGTTGCTGTGACCATGTTGGGCAGTAAAATGGACGAACTGGAGCGTATTGAAGGTTGGCTGGCCGAATTTCCCATGTTTGATTGGGTCGGTGGTCGCACCTCTGAAATGTCATCGGTAGGCTTATTGTCAGCCTCGTTGCTGGGAATTGATGTACGCGCCTTGCTGGCCGGTGCCAAAACCATGGACATCGCCACCCGTGTGCCGGAAATCAGAAAAAATCCGGCCGCTTTATTAGCGCTATCCTGGTATTGCGCAGGCAAGGGTAAAGGCGAAAAAGACATGGTGGTTTTACCTTACAAAGACAGTTTGCTACTGTTTTCGCGTTATTTGCAACAATTGGTGATGGAATCCTTGGGTAAAGAAAAAGATCTGGCCGGTAATACGGTACATCAGGGTATTGCCGTCTATGGCAATAAAGGCTCCACCGATCAACATGCCTTTGTACAACAATTGCGGGAAGGCGTTGCCAACTTCTTCGCTATTTTTATAGAAGTGCTGGAAGATCGAACCGGCCCCTCAATCGAAGTAGAGCCCGAGGCAACCGCCGGTGATTTTTTATCCGGATTTTTGCAAGGTACAAGGCAAGCACTCTACGAGAATCAGCGAGATTCAATTACCCTGACCATTACCCGCGTTAACCCCCAAACTGTTGGCGCACTGATCGCCCTGTTCGAGCGGGCTGTAGGCTTTTATGCAACACTGGTCAATATTAATGCCTATAACCAACCGGGCGTAGAAGCCGGAAAAAAAGCCGCTGAAACCTTATTGAGCTTGCAACGTAAAATACTGACTGTTTTAAAAGATACCGACCAACCGCTAAAACTGTCGGCACTGGCAACAAAGGCAGAAGCTGGCGATCAAATTGAACACGTTTACAAAATTGTTCGTCACCTGGCAGCCAATCACCGTGGCGTTGTTTTGCACGGACATCCGGCAAAACCTTGTGAGCTGGAAGTCAGTTACCTGATGGACTGCGTACAAACCCAGGTTTGCACTCCAAATCGACAAGGTTTCGGGACATCACTGCCATTAAGTTAAGTATGTGGAGACTATAAAGTGGAGGCTTATTTATTGTAAGTTGCCTAAAAGCCGGAGTACAAACCTGGGTTTGTATTCCAACTGACAAGGTGTCGGGGCACATCACTGCCATTAAGTTAAGCCGTGTCGGGCAACGGCTTTATCGTTGCCCGACAATCATGCCAAAATTGTCGGGCGCAAAGAGACGCGTCCGACCTACATGTCTTTAAATATATCTGATAGTTGTTGGGCATCAATAGCCAGATCAAACCAACGCTCAATGGTCTCCATCGGGGCATTAGCAATCGAACGAGTTATATCAGCCGGTAGGGTGCCAAAGCGCTTGGACAATAATCGTTGCAAAGCCAGCATTTCACCTTCTTGCCTGCCTTCTTGTTTATCTTTTAACTCACCTTTTAGCTCGCCTTCTGCTATATAGGCCAGAGCCCACTGTTCCAGCCTATCTGCCAACATGACTTTTATCTCCTGTAAATCGTCTACTTGGGGCAATAAGGTCGGGTTAGCGACAGCGTAACCCGACAAATCGAAGTCCCTAAAACCACTGACTAAAGTGTATCCAAATGTAACAACAATAATAAACAAATAAAACTAAAACCAGGCAACTATTGCAGATAAAATATAATTTAAGTAGAAACTACAGTACACTGATACCTTTAGTAATACCACTGTAGATTTATTGATGCTGACCCCCAAAATACTCATTGTAGATGATGATATACGGATACAATCGCTGTTGAAACGCTATCTTTGCGACCAAGGATTTGTGGTGGAGACTGTAGGCGATGGTAAGCAGATGACCAAAAAACTGGCGCGGAGTCATTTCGATTTGATTGTTCTGGACTGGATGCTGCCGGGTGAAGACGGTCTATCGATTTGTATGCGCTTAAACAATGATGAAAACAGTCCACCCATTATCATGCTGACAGCTAATGGCAGCGAAGACTCACGTATTTCCGGTTTGGAAGTGGGGGCAGACGATTATATGGCCAAGCCGTTTAATCCCCGTGAATTGGTTGCCCGCATCCATGCCGTATTGCGCCGGCGTCCACAGGTGTTGCCCGCCGCCATACCATTAAACAATAGACCGCCGATGACATTTGGTCCCTATCAAATTAATTTTTTAGAGCGCTGTTTATACAAAAACAATCATAAACTCAACCTGACCGATAGCGAATTTGCGATGCTAAAGGTGCTGGCCGATTATGCCGGCACACCCTTGTCTCGTGAACGCTTGGCCTATCTTATTGACGGTCGTGTACTTGGCTCCCTCAATCGATCCATTGATCTTCAAATCTCTCGATTACGCCGCTTGCTTGAAAGTGATCCAGCGAAACCCTGCTATCTGCAAACGGTTCGGAGTTTGGGTTATATGCTGGTCTTTAACGCTGATTCGGAATGAAGTTTTTTCCGAAAACACTGTTTGGACGCACGCTCCTGCTAGTTTTTCTGTTTATGGTATTTAATGCCATTATCATACGCACAATCCTTTTCGTTTTTGTTGCTTCTCCTGCAGCCAACAAGTTCGCCTATTTAAGTGAATCAATAGCCGTCTTTGCCGAGGATATGCTGGTGCGAGGCAATGACGAGTCTAAACAGCAGATAGCGGAACGACTGCACCAACGCACAGGGATGATAATCAAAGACAGCATTGACAACAACCTGAGGGATACGCCTTCTTCCATTGCCTTTATAAATAGATGGAAAGACACCCTGAGCAAGAATAATCATGACCTGATACTTCGCTATCAGGAACAACCGGAACACACGTTATGGTTAACACATACAAAGCCCCCCCTATTTTCATTAAGTATTCCGTTTAACCTTATCAACATGTTAACCAGAACAGCAGGAGCAATTTTCTTCTTAACCTTCAGTGTATTGATGCTCATCGCTTATTTTGCTGTGCGTCACCTCAATCGCCCCTTAAAAGAATTGGCCGAGGCCGCTAATGCGATAGGAAAAAATATAAAGAGTGTGGATATTAATCCGCGTGGACCTGAAGAAGTCCGTGCCGTGGGGCGAGCTTTAAACGAGATGAAGGCCAATCTTGATCGAATGATTAAGGCGCAGGAGTTTTTGTTGGCGGGTATTTCCCATGACTTGCGTACACCGTTGACCCGCATTCGTCTGGCGACCGAAATGATAGAGGATGAAGGTGGCGATCTAAGCGAGGGTATGAAGGAAGATATCCAGGAAATAGATGTCATCTTGCATGGCATTATTGAGGTAGCGAGATTTAATATCGAATCAACCGAACCTTGGAAAATTGGCAGCATCAAATCGATTTTATTGAATACCAAAGAAAAATATCAACGCGCCCATGTTGAACTGACTTTACTAGGGTGCAATAATTTGCTGCAAGTGCGCTATAAACCAATGGCCTTGCAGCGGCTTTTGTATAACCTGATTGATAATAGCGTCAAGCATGGCGGCGGTGCTATTACCCTTAGCACCCGAAGTTATGACAATAAAATGGATTTATGCGTCTCTGATCAAGGGCCCGGCCTGCCAATGAAAATGCATAAACGCCATTCATTTTCTGACCTTACCGAGCAACCATTACATGGCAACGGCTTGGGATTGGTTATTGTGCGACGCATCGCGCAATTGCATGAAGCTGAATTAATCCTGGGCAACAACGCCGAAGGCGGTTCCGAAATCATCTTAAGCATGCCAGCTTATTTTGATCGCGTTTAAACAATAAGGGCTATGGAATAAGTATTCAGCCTCAATGCCGTTAAGTTATTTAAAAACTGGAGGTAATCATTCAGTCCCCCTCTTTGAAAAAGAGGGGTTAGGGGAGATTTTATTAGATAAATCCCCCTCGGCCCCCTCGCTTTACTCTCCCCCCTTTTTCAAAGGGGGAAGTGAATAACTACAACTGGAGTGCAATCGCTTTATATTGCCTGTAAAAACACTAAAGCTGTTTTACTCCAGTACGCCGCCAGTTTAGCCAATAACATTGATGCAATAAGTCTTGGCGTGTCCATTATTTTTATGGGATCTATTAAAGTTGAGTTTTAACCAATGCGTGATGGAATTGTGAAAGTCAGGTTTTGCCTGACTCATTTATTTTTAAGTCTTGCCCCAATAAGCGGGCATGCCCAAGATGATTTCGGCACCGCCCTCGGGCTTGTTGCGTAGGGTTAATTCAGCACTGTGCAATTGTGCGATGCGTTGTACGATAGTCAAGCCCAAGCCGTTGCCCTGTCCTTGATACTCGGTAAAGTCAGAAAAAGACTTCATTTTCTCTGTTGTCATCGGCAGACCTGCCCCTTGGTCAGAGACGCATAAATCCACTTTATTGCCATAACTTCGGGTGCTAAGGGTAATAGCACCGCCGCCATGTTTGACAGCATTATCAATCAGGTTATACAAAAGCCGCTGTAAAGCCATTGGTTTATAACGCACAGGCAGCGCGTTATCCCAAAACAGCGTCAAATCAACATGGGCACGTTGATATTTTTTTTCGATAGCAAGTAACAGCGGTGTTATTTTACCCACTTTCCAGGGTTCTACCGCTTCGATATTAACACGCGCCAACTCAATAATACCATGTACGATGGTATCGATTTCCTGGATATCTTCCTTCATACCCTCGCTTAGATCGCCAATTTCATCCGTTATCATTTCGGTTGCCAGACGAATGCGGGTCAACGGTGTACGCAAGTCATGGGAAATACCCGCGAGCAAAAATTCCTGCGCCTTAATCATTCGGTCAAGATCTGCCTTCATGTCGTTAAAAGCGCGTGCCACGGCACGGAATTCATCAGGCCCTCGCGGATTAATATCCACATGACCTATATCACGGCCTATAGCTTTAGCGGCCTCAGCCAGCTCTTTTAAAGGACTAATAATGTGGCGTGCCGCCAGATAAGTCATCAACATCAACACGCTGGTCGTTAATAAAAATATCACACCTATAATTTTTTGTATGATGTGCATATTCGGAAACGGAATATTTAATGAAAATAGGGGCGGCTTTGTATGCAACAGCCAGATAATACTTTCCGGTTGATCCTGATATTTCAATATAAAGCTACTATTATTCTGTGTCAGGGTATTCTGCCATTTTTTAAAAAAAGGGATATCGGGTACATCTTCCAGGTGCTCGACAATACCTTCCTGGATTATCATGCCAGTGCTTTGGCGCAGTTGTTCTGTTACCCGGCGATGAGTCTCGCTGTTACCCTGCGTCAGGACTTCTTCAGCCAAAACTGCAAGCGATTCACTAATATAACTGTATTGCTGTCCCGCCGGTAACGCTAAAAAAAATAGAAAGAGTAGCCGTATGATTACTGCATTAAGTAAGGTAACCAGAAAAATTAGCAGAAACATGCGTCCCAGTAGCGAGCCTGGAAGCAATTTCATTCACAACTACCGTTAAATGCCAGTATATAGCCATGCCCGCGAATCGTTTGCAGATAGCACGGTTGCATTGGATCACTTTGAAGCAGGCGGCGTAATCGAGAGACTTGAAGATCAATGGATCGATTGAGGGGGTCATGCGTACGACCGTCAATAAGATAGCCCAAGCGTTCGCGAGACAAGGGGGTGCCGGCATGATCCGCCAACACTTTTAGCAGGGCGAATTCACTATCGGTCAGGTTTATTTTGCAATTATCCTTGTATAAACAGCGTTCCAAAAAATTAATCTGATAGGGGCCAAATTCCATCAATGGTCTGTTGATTTCTGGAGCGGCGGTGGGCAACACTTCCGGACAACGGCGCAATATGGCGTAAATGCGGGCAACCAATTCACGAGGATTAAACGGCTTGGCCATATAATCGTCCGCACCCACTTCCAAACCGGAAATACGTGCGTCTTCGCTGCCATTAGCTGTCAGCATGATAATGGGTGGATTGTTTTTATCAGTGCTCAACCGCCTACAAATCGACAGACCGTCTTCACCCGGCATCATCCAGTCCAGCACGATCAAATCAAAATGACTGAGCGCCAGTTTTTGGTTCATCTCCTCACCATCACCTGCCGTCTCTACCGCAAATCCTTGGTCGGAAAGATAGCGTTTTAATAGCGATTGTATACGCCTGTCATCATCCACAATCAAAATTTTTTTTTGCTGCTGCATTAGCCCTCTCAATTACTAAACTGTACATATAAAACCAATTGTTTTATTTTATTGTATTTTTTTTTTTTTTTTTTTTTTTTTATTTTTTATTTTTTTGTATT
>Ga0194056_10000376_pt1 | contig 24216 bp, 26 predicted proteins | sample SepL4413m_MetaG_FD_155458 | JGI IMG/M metagenome (GOLD analysis project Ga0194056, IMG submission 155458) | Anoxic zone freshwater microbial communities from boreal shield lake in IISD Experimental Lakes Area, Ontario, Canada - Sep2016-L442-13m | ecosystem: Environmental > Aquatic > Freshwater... | reverse complement strand
AATACGGGTAAAGCCCATGGGTACACTCCAGTTGGAGGAACGGGAATAGCCCTTCGCTCTCTTATTACCTTGATAGAAGGCGCCTAAAAAGCGGCATTGGGCGATTTCGCGCTCAGTACGGCAAGATAGAGCCCTGCAGATTATTGCTTAGAAAGAATGAGGTTTAACGGGTGCCAGAGTTTGATCTAGTCATCGTTGGTGGAGGTAGCGGCGGGTATGCCTGCGCACTTCGAAGCGCTCAGCTGGGAAAGAGCGTCGCACTCATTGAGGCGGACAAAGTAGGCGGTACGTGTCTCCATAAAGGATGTATCCCGACTAAAGCCCTCTTGCACGCCGCCGAGATCGCCGACGGTGCGCGTGAAGGCGCACGTTTTGGCGTCAAATCAACTTTCGATGGAATCGATATGGCTGGTGTGAACTCCTATAAGGATGGTGTCGTCTCCCGCCTGCATAAAGGTTTACAAGGCTTAGTTAAATCCCGTGCCATTACATATGTTGAGGGTCATGGAAAATTAGTTGCAAAAAATACCGTTGAAGTTAACGGTGAGCGATACGTCGGGAAAAATATTGTTCTAGCTACTGGTTCATATGCAAAAACTTTGCCCGGCCTTGAAATTGATGGCAAGCAAATTATTACATCTGACCACGGCACAAAATTAGATTACGTTCCAAAGAGCGTCATTGTTTTAGGTGGCGGAGTTATTGGCTGTGAATTTGCATCAGTCTGGAAATCATTTGGCGCCGAAGTCACGATCATCGAGGGCCTGCCACATTTAATTGCCCTGGAAGATGAGTCCTCCAGTAAGCAGCTAGAGCGCGCATTTAGAAAGCGTGGAATCAACTTTGAACTCGGCACTTTCTTCAAGTCTGTCTCTAAAAACAATGACGGCGTAACCGTCACTTTGGAAGATGGAAAGAGCTTTACCGCTGAAATTCTTATGGTCTCTGTTGGACGTGGACCGGTTTCAGCCAACCTTGGCTATGAAGAGGCTGGCATCTCGATGGATCGCGGTTATGTACTCGTCGATAATAAATGCCGAACAAACGTTCCTGGAATTTGGGCAGTAGGAGATTTGATTCCTACTTTGCAGCTTGCCCACGTTGGTTTTGCTGAAGGCATGTTAGTCGCCGAAGAGATTGCTGGCTTAAATCCCCGTCCGATTAATTACGATGGAATCCCACGGGTTACATACTCTGATCCTGAGGTTGCCTCGGTCGGTTTAACAACGGCAGAGGCTAAAAAGCGCGGCCATGACGTGATCGAATTAAGTTATGACTTAGCTGGAAATGGCAAGGCTCAGATTCTCAATACTGCTGGATCGATTAAATTAATTGCAGAAAAAGATGGTCCGATTCTTGGAGTTCACATGGTCGGTGCGCGCGTAGGCGAACTACTCGCCGAAGCGGAGTTAATCTTTAACTGGGAGGCACGTGCAGTTGACGTTGCATCTTTGATTCACGCCCACCCAACGCTGTCAGAGGCAATGGGTGAAGCGCACATGGCACTTGCAGGCAAACCGCTTCACGCACACGGATAATCAAGGAGAATATAGATATGACATTTTCATTAACGATGCCCGCTCTTGGTGAGAGCGTGACTGAAGGAACTGTTACGCGTTGGCTCAAAGCCGAAGGCGATCACGTCAATGTCGATGAACCACTTCTTGAAGTATCAACGGACAAAGTAGATACCGAGATTCCTTCTCCAGTATCTGGAACGCTCACTAAAATTGTTGTTCAAATAGATCAAACCGTTGCAGTCGGTGCAGAACTTGCAGTAATTGCAGACGGTGCGTCCCAACCAGTTGCAGCAACCCCTGCTCCTGTAGTGTCCGAGCCAATAGCAAAGCCTGCTGTGTCCGAGCCAGTGGCAAAGCTTGCTGCGTCCGAGGTTCCAGCCCAAGTTGTGCCAACAGTCGCAGTGGTCGCAGCCGGAACCGTTATTACTATGCCGGCCCTTGGTGAAAGTGTCAGTGAAGGTACCGTCACGCGTTGGTTGAAAAACGTTGGCGATTCGGTTGCCGTCGATGAAGCACTCCTAGAAGTCTCAACGGATAAAGTTGATACTGAGATTCCATCTCCCGTTGCGGGAGTCTTATTAGCAATCGATGTTCCTATCGATACAACAGTTGCCGTCGGTGCACGTCTAGCTTTAATTGGCGCAAGCGCAGGTGCATCTGCACCGATCGTCACTGCGCCAATCCCAGTTCCCGCTTCGCCAGTACTAATAGTTGCTCCAGTAGTAGTTGCCGCACCAATCCCAGTTCCGACTGCCCCAATCGCACAGCCTATGGATGCTTACGTCACTCCCCTAGTTCGCAAACTTGCCAATGATCTTGGAGTCAATCTCTCCCTTGTAAAGGGAACTGGCGTTGGCGGTCGTATTCGTCGTGAAGATGTCGAAGCTTTGTCTAAGCCAGTAGCTCCAGTAATTGCAGCTCAAGTTGTTGCAGCTGCTCCATCTGCTCCACGTACGACTTCACCAGTTGCGGTATCGCCACTTCGCGGAACGACTGTGACGATGTCGCGTCTACGTAAAGTTATTGCAGCGCGCATGGTTGAATCACTTCAAGTAAGTGCCCAGTTAACTACGGTCGTCGAAGTTGACGTTACTAAAGTTGCGCGTTTGCGTGATCGTGCAAAAGCAACTTTTGAAGCCCGCGAAGGCGTCAAGCTCTCATTCCTTCCTTTCTTTGCCGTTTCAGTATGCGAAGCGCTCAAGCAGCACCCAGTTCTTAACTCATCGGTTGAGGGCGATCAAATTACTTATCACGGTACTGAGCACTTAGGTATTGCTGTAGACACTGAACGAGGTTTACTTGTTCCAGTAATCTCAAATGCTGGTGATTTAAATATGGGCGGCATCGCTCGAAAGATTGCAGATCTTGCCGCTCGTACACGCGATAATAAAGTTACCCCCGATGAACTTGGTGGCGGAACTTTCACTCTTACTAACACTGGAAGTCGCGGAGCACTATTTGATACACCGATTATTAATCAACCACAGGTTGCAATTTTGGGTCTTGGTGCAATCGTGAAGCGTCCAATGGTCGTTCGTGGTGAAGATGGTGGCGAAACAATTGCAATTCGCTCCATGGTTTACTTAGCTCTCTCCTACGATCACCGTGTTGTAGATGGCGCCGATGCAGCGCGCTTCTTAGTAACGCTCAAAGAGCGCCTTGAGGGTGGGGCTTTTGAATCTGATCTAGGTCTTTAATCAGATGCGCGTTCCAGAACGTATTGCAATTACCGGCTCTTGCGGATTAATTGGCACCGCACTCGTTGGCCATTTGAAATCGGAAGGCCACACTGTTCAACGTTTAGTTCGCAGAGCTCCCGTTGCAGTAGATGAAGTCATGTGGGATCCGCAAACTGGATATGTAGATTTGAGCGCCTTGGAAGGCGTTGATGCCATTATTCATTTAGCTGGGGCGCCAGTAGATGGAAAGCGTTGGAGTAAAAAATATCGCGCGGAGATTCTTAACTCTCGCTTATTGGGAACAACAACAATTGCTAAAGCTGTTACTGCCGTTAAACCCGCGGTTTTCATTTCGGCAAGTGCCATGGGCTGGTATGGAGAGAGCGGCAATCGCGCTGTCATTGAAACCGACCGCGTGGGCGATGATTTTCTAGCTGCCGTTTGTCGTGAGTGGGAAGCTGCAGCTGATTTAGCCGGGGATGTACGCACAGTAAAACTTCGCACCGGATTAGTTTTAGATCCAACTGGTGGCGCGCTCGGAAAGATGCTTCCCCTATTTCGTTTAGGTTTTGGTGGAAAACTTGGAAGCGGAAAGCAATGGTGGTCTTGGATCACGTTGCACGATGTGGTTCGTGCTATCGATTTCGCACTTGTAGAAAATATCTCTGGAGCAATTAACCTAACAACGCCTAATCCAGTCACAAATCAAGAGTTCACTTCAGCATTGGCACGCGCCGTGCACCGCCCAGCATTATTTCCAGCGCCTGCGATTGCACTCAAAATTGCTTTAGGCGGTTTTTCAAATGAAATCCTCGGCTCAAAGCGCGTGCTCCCCCAAGTTTTACAAGATGCCGGTTTTACGTGGAACTACCCACACATTACTGAGACTCTAGACGCCCTCGTTAAAGGCTAACTCCGCCACTAACTTTCCAGTAAAAAGCGCGCCTTGTTGGGATGGAACACTTCGGTGATCTCCTGCGACAAACAGATTGTCATTTATTTTTAATGGTTGAGAGAGAACTTTACCAACAGCGTGCAGTGGAAGTGCGGCGGCGATTTCATACTTTGCAATCAACGCCCACTCTCGAGTATCGACACCCCACATAAGCGCTAAATGCCGTCTTACATCGGATTCATTAACACTTGTACCGCTAGTTGATGACACTAAATGTGAACCAGCGGGTGCATAGTCGGGAGAAATATCGGAGACAACAATGCTATTTATTACCGGACCGCGTCTTTGACCATCAATGATTAACCGTGCGGTACCTGAGGGATTTACTTGTGCACGGTGATACCAAGTTATGCACCCAACCATTGGCGTGGGTTCGGTTAGATCTAGTAACTGAATCGCAGTAGTTGGATCGGTTGCAATAATTATTGTCTTAGCGGTGATCGCGCCATTTGAGGTTTCGAGTCGATTTCCATGTATCGCCTCAACGCGCGTATTGAGTTGCAAGTTTGCAACCCGCTTAGCAAGGGCATTAGGGAGCTTGCCAACACCTAACCGTGGTAGCCCAGGTGTACCGCTGATAAATGAGCGGATAACAGCTCTTCCATAAGTGGCATCGACCTCATGTGGATCACTAAGAAAAACGCCAGTTAAAAAAGGCCGTAGCACTCGCTCATACGTTGTGCCTAAAGTAGACAAAACTTCGCCAATGGATTGATTCTTCTTTGACCGCTGAAGAATGATCCGCAGTAACGTTAACTTTTCAGGAATCGTACCGGTGGCTTTATCTAGTGCTGAAAGCGGCGCTTTGCGAGGATCACCAATTACATGTCGTGAATCGCCCAGAGAAACCTCTATAACTTTAGGGGCGGCAATGAAATCAATTTCGCTAATAACGTTGAGATCTATTAACGATGGATATTTAGCGTTAATGAGTTGAAAACCTCGGTCGCAGAGAAATCCATCTACGACATCAGTTGCTACGCGTCCACCAGCTCGATCACTTGCCTCCACAAGCGCAACGTCTGCGCATTTTTCCTGCAAAGTTAACGCTGCATTTAAACCGGCAAGGCCTGCCCCAACAACTACGAAATCAAATGTGTTAGCCATGAAGTGAGTTGTGTCGAGCTTGATCGATAATCTGTGCCACGAGTAGCGCATCGCGATTATCAATTGGCCAAGGGCCTTTACCCTCAAGTGCATCCGCAACCGCTAAGTAAAAGAGTGCATAATTTCCATTCTCGCCAGCGATTTCTTCCACGTCATCACCTCTATGAATAAATGCTTTTGATGCAGTAGGCACATCCCATCGCCCACCTGCTGGATACTTACCGGCCCGGAGCAAATCCTCCTGCGGATCTAAATCGTTGATTACAAGTGCGCCCTGTGTTCCCAAAATTCGAATACGCGGACCTGGTGCTCCAACTAACGCACTTGCTGAAAGATAAGAGACAACGCCACTTTCATGGCGCAACACTAAGACGCTGTCATCGTCGGCTCCCCCGCGCAATGCGCGAACCGATGAAGTTACAAGTTCGGCCGAACCAAACCAATCTATGGCCGTTGAAATCAGGTGTGGTTGCAAATCAAGTAATAGTCCGCCGCCATCTTCCGGTGTCATATTTTCTCGCCACGAAACTGAGTTCAAGTCGGGGCGAAAACGTTCAAAACGCGAATCCATTCGGTGAATCGTTCCTAGCTCACCCGAGGCAATAACGCGCTTGATGGTCAGTGCATCGCTATCCCACCTACGGTTAAAGTAGGTTGAAACTCGTACTCCAGCGCGATTACCGGCATCGATTATCGATTTAGTCTCTTGATATGTACGTCCCATCGGCTTATCGATAATGACGGCAATTCCAGCAGAGATTGCGGCAAATGCATTTTCAGCGTGAGACAAATTCGCAGATGCAACAACTACAAGATCTAGTTTTTGCGCCACTAACTCGGCAACCGTTGCAACAACCTTTACGTGAGGAAAATCTTCAATCGCATGAGCTGCGCGAAGTGCGTTCGAAGTCTGAATTGCAATAACATCAAAACCGCTCCCTTTGAGCAACGGTGCATGAAAGTAACGCCCCGCCAGGCCGTAGCCAACAATTCCGACGCGAAGAGACATTTATTTATTCGTGAGTTTCGATGGCCACCAGATTTTAGCTCCGATGTCATATGCCAAGGCCGGAACTAAAATTGTGCGAACTATTAACGTATCGAGTAGAACGCCAAAGGCAACGGCAAAGCCTAGTTCGGCTAGGAAGACCAAAGGTAAAATCCCGAGAACACCAAAAGTGGCTGCCAAGACAATTCCAGCTGACGTAATAACTCCACCTGTGACCGTCAAACCCTTAATAACTCCGGCACGCGTGCCAATTTTGACGCTCTCTTCACGAACTCGTGTCATTAGAAAAATATTGTAGTCAATGCCCAGGGCTACGAGGAAGATGAAGGCGAACAATGGAAACGAGGTATCTGCGCCTTTAAAGTGGAAGATATGTGCAAATACCAATTGACAGGCACCAAGAGTTGCAAAGTATGAAAGCACTACAGTTGAGAGCAACATAACTGCTGAGAGAATGCTCCGCAATAACAGCCCAAGAATTAAAGTAATCAAAACCAAAACGATTGGAATTATAGTTTTATTGTCGTGATTGGCGGCAACGTCGGTATCAAATGCAACTGCCGTTGAACCTCCAACTAAAATCTTCGGATCAATTGCATGCACTGCGCTTCGAATCCGTGGAATAACCTCACGCGCAGCCGTTGAATCGGGGTTAAGTGAAAGCGTGGCATTTAAAATCACTTGCCCATTAATTGATTTAATCGCGGGCAGAGGTTGTCCTGGAATTGCTTGAGCGACGCGCACTGGTTCAACTGAGGCGACACCATTAACACCCAATAACGTTGCAGTCACCGAAGCCACGTCACCTTGTGCAATAACGATCTCAGTTGGTTGACCGGCGCCTCCAGGAAAATGCTGGCCTAATAGCTGCAGACCCACTACCGAATCCTGTTTCTTAGTAAATGCATCGGCCGTTGATAGCCCCTTGGCATTTAACGTAGTTGAAAAACCAGCAAGCACTACGAGAAGTACGGATGTTGTGATCCACAACTTACGTGGACGCTTTTGAATCCCAGAACCAATCTTTGCCCACGTTCCCTCAAGTTGAGAGTTGACGTCGTCAAAGCGCGGAATTCGCGGCCAGAAAATCCAGCGGCCAAAGGCGACGAGGAGTGCGGGCAATAGCGTCAGAATAGTTATCATCGATGTGGCAATTCCAATGGCACCAACTGGACCGAGCCCGCGGTTATTAGAGAGCTCACTGAGTAACAAAACTAGCAAACTAACAATGACCGTTGAACCTGATGCAAGAATCGGTTCGAATACGCCTTTGTAAGCCGCTTTCATTGCATCAAAACGTGATTCGTAATGGTGTAACTCTTCGCGATATCGCGAGATCAACAGCAGCGCATAATCTGTTGCAGCACCTAAGACGAGAACCGAAAGGATTCCTTGAGCCTGCCCGCTCAAATCGATCACACCGTGTTTAGCCAATAAATAAACAATGCCGCCTGAAGTAGACAGTGCAACGACAGAGGAGAACAGCGGCAAAATCCATAACACTGGAGAGCGATAGACGATGATCAAAATAAATGCGACAACACCAAGGGTGGTAAATAACAGGGCTGAGCCGATTCCGCTAAAAGCTCCAAAGAGATCACCCAATAGCGCGCCGACCCCAGTTACATTCGCCGTTAAACCATTGGCTTTTCCATAAGTGGCCGAATCCTCGCGCAAAGTTTTAATTATCTCTGGAAGCACCGGTTTTTTATTTGGTAACAAATCTCTAGCCGAATCAAAAGTTAGCGGCAAGCTAACAAGTAACGCCTTCTTATCGTGGGATGGAAAAGCAAAGATTGGCTGACCGGCAATTAAATATTTTGAGATTGGAATATTTGAACCTTTAATCGAGCTCGTTGCAAGCGTTGCTAAATGGGCATTCAAGCCAGCTATTTTGGAATCATCTACCGCACCTAAATAAAGAACCAAGGTTGGAATTGTCTGAGTCTGATCGGCGGAGAAGTTAGTGATGATTTTGGCGGCCTTAGTAGATTCAGCATTCTGTGGTAAAAAGGCAGAGTTGTCATTTTTCTGGACCGTTGAGAGCGAGCCAAAGAGCGGGCCAAATACGCCGCTGGCGCCAAACCAGATAAATATCACAATCAAGGCGGTGATAAATGGGCGGCGGCTCTTCTTTAACACAGGTGTAGACACGGCGAAATCTCGCTTCCGATTGGTAAGGAGGCAATCCTACCTTTAGGCTAGGTAAGTGCCTGTTTTAATAAGTCCGACTGAAACTGCTATCGCTCTAACCCGTCACGGCCTTATTGATTATGAAAAAGCCTGGGACGTCCAACGCACAATTCATTCAGAGGTCGCCGAAAAGCTCCGCCCCAATACCCTCCTTCTCCTTCAACACCCATCCGTGTACACCGCCGGTCGCCGCACTGATGCATCCGAACGCCCACAAGATGGCACTCCAGTTATCGATGTTGATCGTGGTGGGAAAATTACGTGGCATGGTCCTGGCCAATTAGTGGGCTACCCAATTGTTCGCTTAGCCAAGCCAACCGAACTCGTTGGCTTTGTGCGCGAAATAGAACGCGGTCTGATTGCAGTCTGCGCAGATTTAGGAATTACAGCTCAATGTTTTGCTGGTCGCTCCGGAGTCTGGATTCGCGATGAGAAAGGCGATCGAAAAATCGCTGCTATCGGAATCCGCGTAGCTAAGGGCGTCACTATGCATGGCTTTGCATTAAACGTCTGCCCCGATTTATCGGCCTTTGAACAGATTATTCCCTGCGGAATCGCTGATGCCGATGTAACGTCGATGGAAAAAGAGTTAGGGCGATCAATCACAATTGAGGAAGTAGCTCCAATTGTTGAACGACATATCTTTGAGTCGCTTAAGCGGGTGAGCATATGAGTATCGAACCTGAGGGTCGCAAGATGATCCGTATCGAAGCTCGCAATGCACTCGTTCCAATTGAGCGAAAGCCAGAGTGGATTAAGACGCGTGCAAATATGGGACCTGAGTACACACGACTTCGCTCTTTAGTTAAAACTGAGGGCTTGCACACTGTCTGCCAAGAAGCGGCCTGTCCAAATATTTTTGAATGCTGGGAAGATAAAGAGGCGACTTTTCTAATCGGTGGTGACAAGTGCACGCGCCGCTGCGATTTCTGCAACATTGATACTGGCAAGCCCGATGCGCTAGATCGTGAAGAGCCACGCAAAGTCGCCGAATCAGTTCAAGCGATGGGTCTTGCTTATGCAACCATTACCGGCGTCACGCGCGATGACCTTCCCGATGAAGGTGCTTGGCTTTATGCCGAAACCATCACCCGATGAAGGTGCTTGGCTCTATGCCGAAACTATCAAGCAAGTCCATGAATTAAATCCAGGTTGCGGCGTTGAGATGTTGGCCCCAGATTTTCACGCAAAGGCCGACCTGCTTAATCAGATTTTTGAAACTCGCCCCGAAGTATTTGCACACAACTTAGAGACCGTTCCCCGTATCTTTAAAGAGATTCGACCTGCCTTTACTTATGAAAAATCCTTACGTGTAATCACCATGGCCCGCGATTTTGGTTTGATCACCAAATCTAATTTAATTCTTGGACTCGGTGAAACTCGAGAAGAGGTTTCACAGGCTCTAATTGATTTGCGCAGCGCAGGTTGCGACTTAATAACGATTACCCAGTACCTGCGCCCAACTAATCGCCACCACCCCGTTGTCCGTTGGGTAAAACCTGAAGAGTTTGTTGAGTTAGCAGCTGAGGCAACGCAAGCTGGTTTCCTTGGCGTAATGAGCGGGCCTCTCGTTCGCTCAAGTTATCGCGCCGGACGCCTCTATAAGCAGGCAATGTCGGCAAAGGCAACTCATGGCTGATCTTGTCTATCCCCCAGTTATTGTTGCAATCAAATCACTTTGGAAATATTTAGATTTACAATTTGATTTTCAAGGTGTTGACAATATTCCCAAGAAAGACGGAGCGATACTTGCTATCAACCATGTGAGCTATCTCGATTTTGCAATTACTGGAACTGCCGCGCTTCCAGCTGGTCGATATGTGCGCTTCATGGCAAAAAAAGAGGTCTTTAATAACAAACTTGCTGGGCCACTTATGCGGGGAATGCATCATATTAATGTTGATCGCGAAAATGGCGCAGCCTCTTTTGTGGCCGCACTTCGGGCGTTAAAGTCCGGCGAGATTATCGGAATCTTTCCAGAAGGAACGGTCTCGACAAGTTTTGAGATTAAGGGATTGAAATCTGGCGCAGTCCGTCTTGCTATGGGAGCGGGCGTTCCAGTAATTCCAACAATTATTTGGGGCAGCCAAAGAATCTGGACTAAAGGTGTCAAACGAAATCTTCGCCGAGAACATATTCCAGTCACCGTCGTCTTTGGAGATCCCATCTTCTGTAAAAAGGGCGATGACATTGAGATTGCCGAGGCCCATCTGCGCGAAACTCTCATTGGGATGCTTCGCCAAGTTCAGGATAAATACCCTGATAGTCATGTCGGTAAGCGTTGGGCGCCTACCCGCCTTGGTGGAACGGCTCCTGCCCCACTAAACTAGCCCACATGTTCAAACGTAAAGCTAAAGCAGAGAAGATTAAGAAACCCCGTTTTCAAACTTTCCGTGATGCTTATGCCGTAACTAAGCAGGTTAAGCCTTGGATTCCATTTGCACTCATTGCGATATTTCTGATCACATGGATCATCGGAATCGCGATTGGCATGGGAATTGGGCATCCTCTGTACTTTGGTTTCATTTTCTTGCCGCTTTCATTCTTGACCACACTTTTATTCTTTACGCGCGTAGCTGGATCCTCGGCCTATAAATCGATTGAAGGTCAGATCGGTGCCGGCGCAAGTGTTTTAATGGCGATTCGAAAGGGATGGACAACCACGCCTGCAGTTGCCGTTGCTCGTAACCAGGACATGGTTCACCGAAGTGTTGGCCGTGCTGGAATAGTTTTAACTGGCGAGGGATCGAATGCCGTTAATCAAATGCTCGCTGAAGAGCGTAAAAAGACTGAGCGTTTTGCACCTGGCGTCCCCATTACTTTGGTTGTAGTTGGCGATGAAAAAGGCCAAGTTCCATTGCGTAAACTTCAAAAGCATCTACAGAAATTGTCAAAGAAGTTAACGGCCCATCAAATGCGCGAAGTTCGCGCTCGACTAAAGGCTGTCGGTGGCTTATCGATGCCTATTCCAAAGGGGCCAATGCCAACACGCGCACCAAAAATGCGTTAGTCCCTCGATGAAGCAGATCGTAATGTTGCTCTACCCAGGTTTCACTCCCCTGGATGCAGTTGGTCCTTACCATGCACTATCGCAATTTCCTGGCTATGAGTTTTCATACGTTGCCAAGAATGCAGGTCCAGTAAGTGATGGTGGAGCAACGACTATTCATGCACAAAAAAGTATCGATGAAGTAAATAGCGCCGACATCTTGGTCGTGCCAGGCGGCCTGCCCGCAATCACAATGGCACGTTCAGGCGATCCCTTAATCGATTGGATCGCAAAGATTCATCCAACCACGGACTGGACGATTTCGGTTTGTACTGGTGCACTCATGCTTGGTGCTGCGGGGCTTCTTAAAGACGTACCCGCAACAACGCATTGGTATTCACATACTGAACTATCTGATTATGGCGCGGCCCCACGCGATGAACGCGTTGTGGAGTCGGGGAAAATAATGACAGCAGCGGGAGTATCTGCCGGAATTGATATGTCGTTGGTTTTGTCAGAGCGAATCTTTGGGCAAGAGTTTGCGCAAAAGATGCAGCTGGATATGGAGTACGACCCGAAGCCACCGTTTAATGCAGGTCATCCAAGAAGTGCACCGGCTGGCGTTGTTAGAGAATTGCGTTCTCTCTTTGATTCAGTGCTCAAACCCAACAATAAGAGCTAGTCAACACACAATTTACGTTGAGTAACCTACATATCGATCGCTTCGGTGATTGATTGCCAAGCACATATTGAGAATTACATCTCCGACGAGAGAGATAAGTACGATGCGAGGGCTGTAGGAAGTAAAGCCAATAAGAAGCACGACTGCATCGAGTCCTAGCTGCACATAGCCCGCTTTAATATTTAACCTCTCTTGAGCAAGTAATGCGACGACGTTAAAGCCACCTAATGAGGAGAAATGGCGGAAAATAACAATCATTCCGATACCTAGTAATACATTTGCAATAATTGTTGCTATGAACTTGTTCTGAACTTGAAGTGAAAAAATCTTGGGCATTTGGTTGGTCAAATAAGAAACAAATGCGACATTGAGCGTGCTACGAAGAGTAAATCTCCAGCCTTTCTTCCACAGTGCAAGGAAAAAGAATGGGATTCCAATGAGCAAGTAAATAGTTCCGACTTGACCACCAGTGTTGTTGGCGACTAATAAGGCGAGCCCAGCGGCCCCACCAGTTAAGACCCCACTGGCATGCAATAAGGACAGACCAACAGAAAATAAAATAGAGCCAGAGAGAAGCCCGAACAGATCTTCAAATATCGAGTGTCGCGTACTCTTCTTATCTACAGTTTTCATGGTGTCCTAGTCAAAACCGTTTTACTAATACGTTCATGAATTCCACGACCATTCTCATCATAAGTTACGGCCGTTACAACTAGGCACAAGAAAATAGTTCGGATCAATGCCTGCATCGGTGAGATTGCGCTGCCGTCACTAAATCTAACGACCCGCAGGCCAAATATTTTCTGACCTAGTGAGGCGCCAGTCAAAGACGTCAAAATCGCGACCTCTGCAAAAAACACACTCAAAATAATTGGTGAGCGGCTCGGAGCCATCTGCCCAATTCCTCCAGAGAAGGCGGCAACTATGGCGTAGCAGGCCAGCCAATCTAGGGTGATTGCCGCTAAGCGGCGTCCAAGTGTGACCTCTTTCATGGAGCCTAGCCTAGGGCTAAAAATATGTAACATGGCTGTAACAGTGCGGTTATGTCATTTTGACTCATCTGACTTACTCTTGCCATACGCGCAGGAGCTCAACGCCGAGAGATCTGCACCTGATACGCCTTTTGTATCACATGTGAATTGGGAGAAGCATGTTTAAGAATTCAGCAGAGATCTTTGCCTATATTAAAAAGGAAGACATCAAGTTAGTTGATGTTCGCTTTACCGATCTTCCTGGCATCCAGCACCACTTCAACGTTCCAGTTGAGTCATTCGATGAAGCCGTTTTTACTGATGGCTTAATGTTTGATGGTTCATCTATTCGTGGGTTCCAGTCAATTCACGAATCCGATATGAAGCTATTGCCGGTACCAGAGTCGGCTTATCTTGATCCTTACCGCAAAGAAAAAACGCTCATCCTCATCTTCTCAGTTCACAATCCAGGTGATGATTCACCGTACAGTCGTGATCCTCGTGGCGTTGTTGCTAAGGCCGTGGATTTCATGCGCGCACAAGGCATTGCCGATACTGCATTCTTTGCACCAGAGGCTGAGTTCTATGTATTTGATCGTGTGCGCTTTAAGACCGACATTAATACTGCCTACCACGAGATTGATTCTTATGAAGGTGCGTGGAACACCGGCATTAAAGAAGATGCCGACGGAACTCCAAACCGTGGTTACCGCACACGCATTAAGGGTGGATATTTCCCAGTATCACCAACTGATCAATTTGCCGATCTTCGCGATGAAATGGTTATGCAACTTGGCAAGGTTGGTTTACTTGTTGAACGTTCACACCACGAAGTTGGTACTGCAGGCCAGATGGAGATCAACTATCGCTTCACCGATATTTTGCATGCAGGCGATGACATCATGAAGTTTAAGTATGTTGTCCGCAACACCGCATGGCAGGGTGGAAAGACTGCAACGTTTATGCCAAAGCCACTCTTCGGAGATAACGGCTCAGGTATGCACGTGCACCAATCACTTTGGAAAGATGGCGTCCCATTATTCTTCGGAGATGGCTATGGCGACTTGTCAGAGATGGCCCGTCACTACATCGGTGGTCTTCTCAAGCACGCACCATCACTGCTCGCATTTACTAACCCAACCGTAAACTCATATCGCCGCTTAGTCCCAGGCTATGAAGCTCCAGTAAACCTTGTTTACTCAGCCCGTAACCGTTCGGCTTGTATCCGTATCCCAATTACTGGATCAAATCCGAAGGCAAAGCGCATTGAGTTCCGTTGCCCAGATCCATCATCGAATCCATATCTAGCCTTTGCTGCGATGTTGATGGCCGGCCTTGATGGAATCATCAATAAGATCGAACCACCTGCCCCAGTTGATAAAGATCTCTACGAATTAACTGGCGATGAGGCCGCAGCAATTGCGCAAGTTCCAGGTTCACTCGATGAGGTTCTCAACAACCTCGAGCGTGACCATGCCTTCTTACTCAAGGGTGGCGTATTCACCAAAGATCTAATCGACACATGGATTGATTTCAAGCGCAAGCAAGAAGTTGATTATGTTCGCTTGCGTCCACATCCAGCTGAGTTTGAACTCTACTTCGACATCTAAGAGTTTATTACGTAAAAACCCCGTCATCAATTGGCGGGGTTTTTGCATTGTCTACGAGTAGATTTATTGCGTGATCCTTGACCTGCTTATAAGTATATTTTTCTTTCTTGTCGGCTTGGAGATTAAGGCGGGTTTGAAAGATGCCCGCACTGCAATTGTTCCAATCGTTGCCGCCCTTGGCGGAATGATTGCACCTGCACTTATTTACCTCTCCCTTAACCCCGGTTCGCATGTGTGGGCCTCTGCCATGCCAACTGATATCGCGCTGGCCCTTGGGGTTTTATCGCTGCTGGGTAAGCGCGTGAATCCACATGTCCGGTTATTTTTGTTGACCTTAGCTATTGCCGATGATTTGTTTTCCCTCATCGTTCTAGCTGTTTTCTATGGGCAGGATCTAAATCCAGTCAAGACTCTGTCTACTTTGGTTGCCGCAGCCGTGGGATTTGTGCTTCCGCTTCGTAAGCACCAGTTGGATAAAGTGATTAAGGTTTTAACGCCAGTTGCTACATATTTTATTGTCCCAGTAATCGTAATTGTAAATATTCCACTTCATATGGAGCTCGGCAGCTTTGGGTCAAAGACAACGCTTTCGACTATTCTGGCTAGGTCAATCGGTAAAATCATTGGAATAACTCTCTTTGCTTGGCTCTGCATCAAATTAGGTGGGCAAACGAATATTTCGATGAAAGAGATTGCTGGAATTGCCACGCTTGCAGGCATGGGTTTAACCGTTGCTTTAGTAATCGCTGAGATAGTTGCGACAAATAACATGGAGTTAGATCAAGTGCGCCTTGGACTCTTTATCTCGGCAATCATTTCTGGCATTGCCGGCTACATCTGGCTTAAAAAGACTCCTGCTTCGCTATAGTTTTTCTAGATAAAAGAACGTGTCCAAAAAAACCGATTGCTAAAGCAAAAATAACGCCAACATTTGCAAAGGACCATGGACCTTGCTTTCCACCTATTAGATTTAAGAAATAGCCTTGCCATGAGAGCCATGAAGCAAAGGTATTAGTGACAAAACCCCATCCAATAATTGTGCCAATTAACATTAACGCCATCGATTTTTTATTCCAAGCGCCGTAGCGCCCAGTTTCATTAAATAGATCAACTTCAGAGTAAGCGGTTTTTCGCATCACAACATCGGCGACAAAAATAGCTGACCAAACCGCTACCGGGACGCCCAGGGTGATTAAAAAGCCTTACATATATGGTGCCAACTAACATAATCACGGCGTCAATAGAGGCCGCAATGTGGCGCTTAACTGGAAGGCCTATAGAAACCAACGTTAATCCCGATGAATAGAGATCGAGAATGGCGCCTCCCACTAAACCAAGAATGGCAACTAAGGCAAAGGGAATCAGAAACCAAGTTGGTAGTAGCGAAGTCAGCGCACCGATCGGATCCATAGCAATTGAATCACTTAAGGCTTTACTACTGCCGGCAAGGGCAGATCCGTAAATGACTAAAACAATTGGAACAATTGAGGCGCCAATGACGGTCCACCCAACAACGCTCTTGCTCGAAACGATTCGAGGCAAATACCGTGAATAATCGGCGGCAGAATTAACCCACCCTAAACCAATTCCAGTGACTCCAAAGATCAGTGCGCCGATAAAAGCTTGGTTGCTGCCATCTTTAATATCATTTACTGAACTCCAATTAACATGGCTGAACGTAAGTGCAATATAAACGATAGTCATAAAAATGGTAATTAGAGTTAACCATTTTTGGATACGCATGATTGTAGAAAATCCCAGCACTCCCCCAAATACTGTCAGGGACACTGCAATGAGAAATCCGATAATCAAGGCAACGTTGTGATTAATATGTCCAACGCGAGTGAATACAGTTCCAGTAGCAAGAGTTGCGAGTGAAACTAAAACCGTTTCCCAACCGACGAAGATCAGATAGGACAGAAATCCAGGAACAATATTTCCCTTAACGCCAAAGGCGGCGCGAGAGAGAATCATTGTGGGCGCATTAGATCTTTTACCTGCCAGAGAGCTAATGCCTACAACTAAAAAGGAGAGAACCGTTCCAATAATTGCCGCCCAGGTCGCCTGCTGAAATGAAACGCCAAAGCCCAGAAAAAAGGCGCCGTATGAGAGCGCAAGGAGTGAGACGTTTGCACCAGCCCACGGCCAAAAGAGTGAACGTGCCTTGCCAGATCGCTCTGATTCGGCGATGACATTGGGTCCGTTTAACTCTAAATCAAATATCGGCACTGGATAAGTCTACTTCTTGCGGCGCCTAAGAATGAGAATAACAATGCCAATGACGACCAAAGCTGCGAAGCCATTGACGAGTAAATTGCTACCGCTTTCTTCGGACACCCCGCTAGCCTTTTCGGAAGTTTCTTCGATACCGGCGCTAGTGAGAGTCGGAACCTGCCCAACGGTAAAACTGTAATCGCCTTCAACTGGATGACCATCTTCCGAGACGATTCGATAATGAACCGCTACTAAACCGGTGACATCTGTTAATTGAAGCCTAGTTGAAATCTTTGTTCCATCAACTACAGAGCTCGGACTAGAAATCACTTGACCCTTGTCGTCAGTTACGGTGATTAAATTGATTGCTTGATTTCCAAGAGTCTGTAATTTCCCATCAAATTCAATAGATACCTCGGTCGGTGCTGCAATCACCGTGGAACCTGCCGCTGGAATGGCTTGCGTTATTTCACCATGCGCGAATGCAGGTATCGGTGACGAGATCAGTAATGCAGCGCAGAGTACGAGAATCTTTTTAATCATGGGCGCATCTTAATCATAGATACCTCGGTCGGTGCTGCAATCACCGTGGAACCTGCCGCTGGAATGGCTTGAGTTATATCACCATGGGCAAATGCAGGAATCGGGGACGAGATGAGTATCGCGGCGCAGAGTACGAGAATCTTTTTAATCATGGGCGCATCTTAATCAAGGAAGAAGTCGAGCAGGAAGTCTTTGGTACCGGGTGTCACTGAATACTTCTCCAGATCCGTGATTCCTTCAGATGCTAAGAGTTCATCATCAACGAAGAAATTTCCTGTGCATTCCGTTGATGGTCGATTAAAAATAATGTATGCAGCATCGGCCAAAATGGCAGGTGTACGGCCGGCGCTAGCATCAATACCCGGAATCATCTGTAGGGCTGCAGTGTCGATTACGGTGCGAGGCCAAAGGGCATTTACTGCGATTCCATCGCGCTTGAACTCTGCGGCCATCCCAAGAACACACATACTCATTCCATACTTCGCCATTGTGTAAGCGACGTGGTTCTTAAACCAGACCGGTTTCATCGAAAGCGGTGGGGAGAGATTGAGAATATGAGGGTTGCGCCCCGCTGCAGCCGATGCACGTAAATGAGGAATAGCGGCTTGCGAGGTTAAAAACGTACCTCGCACATTAACGTCAAACATTAAGTCAAAGCGCTTAGCTGGGGTTGCCTCAGTCTTAGTTAAGTTAATGGCACTGGCATTATTAATCAAAATATCGATACCGCCAAACGTATCGGCGGCCAGTTTTACTGCCGCTTCAATCGCATTTTCGTCGCGCAAGTCGCATTGGATAGGAAGGGCAGTTCCACCAGCGGCATTAATCTCTTCGGCGGCAGTATAAATTGTTCCCGGAAGTTTTGGATTAGCCTCAGTCGTCTTAGCTGCGATTGCAACTGATGCACCATCGGCCGCTGCACGAAGTGCGATTGCTAAACCAATTCCGCGCGATCCTCCTGTAATAAAAATCTTTTTACCGGCAAGACTCATGATGAACCCTTCTTGGCCATAAACTTCATGAAGGCCTCCATGGCCTCATCGGATTGCAAAGCAAGTGCGAATATTTCAAACTCGGCTTTCATAACTGCCGCAACCGAATCATGGTTGCGAGCTTTGAGCAAAGCTTTCGTATTGATAATAGCTTGCGGTGGTTGTTCGGCGATTTGTTCGGCGATTCTCTTTGCGCCAGCTAGAGCATCGGAATCAATCTCAGCGATCAAACCCATTTCGAGGGCTTGGGTTGCATTAAATGATTCACCTGTTAAAAATATCTTTGCCGCTCTTTGATAACCAACAAGGGCTGGAAAGAGAAAAGTAGAGCCCGCCTCAGGCACTAGACCGAGAGAGACAAAGGGCATTGAGAAATTTGTATTCGGGGCTGCAACCACAACATCACAGTGCAACAACATCGTTGTACCGACACCTATAGCATTTCCCTTTACTGCGGCAATTAAAGGTTTAGGAAAATTCAAGAGCGCAGCTAAAAATGTGGCGACCTCGCTGGATTCACCTGTCGGAGGATTATCCATAAAGTCGACGATGTCATTGCCGGCGGTGAAATGAAGACCCTCGCTAGTGATGACCACCGCTCGAACACTGAAGTCTCCAGCAGCCTCATTGAGGCCTCGGGCTAACCCCTCGTACATGCTCTCACTAGTAATGACAACTGCTCGAACACTGAAGTCTCCAGCAGCCTCATTGAGGCCTCGGGCTAACCCCTCGTACATGCTCTTAGTCAGGGCATTCATTTTTTGCGGTCTATTAAAGGCCAGGTAGCGGACCGCCCCAATTTGTGTGTTCAAGAAGTCACTCATTCGAGCATCTTAATGGTGGTCTATCGATAAGTCTTGGTAGAGAATAGGTACACCACGGAGAGGTGCCCATCATGGCTAGAGATATAACGATAACGACCCGCGAAAATTATCCCCTTTTGAGCAACTTGTTTTGCAGTTGGTCTGTGAGGGAAAATCTAACTCGGCGATTGCAACACAAACATCGCACAGTGAAAAAGTTATCGAGAACACAGTGAGTCGAAGCGCTCAAGTTTTTGGCATTAAATCCGATGGTGATACAAATCTTCGCGTGTTATTAGCGCTAGCTTTTCGTACGCATTACGGTGACAAGGCCTTTGATCAACTCAATGTCCCTTGTTCGCACATGACGGTTGGCCCAGATGGCCGAAGCATGTGTGACCGTCACGTCGACTAATCTTTTTTAGTCTTGTACATCACATTTAACTAAGGGCTGCCCCTTCTCTCCTGTTTTCTTTTCGATACGAGGGCTGTCTCTCGCGCTTTTACTAACCCATCTACTCCATTGCTAGTTCAATTAGCACTGCATCTATTTACGGATGCCTAAGAGGGAGAGATATTAAATGAAGCGCCATACTTTTGACAAGATCGTAACTTTCGTAGGTTTCGGTCTTGGAGTTTTTTTACTAATCGCTGCAGGTTTACTTAACTGGGGCGCAACTTTTGCTAGCGGAACTGTGGCATCACAGTTGCAAGCACAAAAAATCACAATTCCACCTAGTAATGGTGATCCAAAAGCAGATGCAGCAACCGTTGCATTCTTTAAGGAAAACGGAAAATCTGTAATGTCTACCGGCAAGCAAGCTCAGATGTATGCCGATCATTACATTGGTTTCCACTTATCAGAAATGCCAACGTATGCGGCCGCATCTGGATTGGCACGAGCAGCTGCAGGGGCAGCTGCAATGGACCCAAATAATGCAGATTTGAAAGCCGCATTGGATAAGGCAAATGCAACGGTAGAGACAGTATTTAAGGGCGAATCACTTCGAGGAATGCTCTTAAATGCTTATGCATTTGGAACTCTTGGAATGATCGCAGCAATTGCTGCGAAAGTTACTCTCGTGGGAGCAATTGTTATGTTCCTCTTTGTTTTTGCTGGACTTCGCAATATTCGTCGCACCCCTGAGGACGCGACGATTTAACCCTCAACTCTCCGTGAGGGGTTAGAAAAAGCCCCTTGGCATCTTGCCAGGGGGCTTTTTCGTGCAATCTTTTTATTTTCTTAGCGATCTAACTTTCCAGAGATGAAGTCTTCAACCTTATTATGAGCGGCCTCATCGGTGTACTGAATCGGCGGAGTCTTCATGAAGTAGCTAGATGGTGAGAGCAGAGCTCCACCAATCTTGCGATCCAAACCGATTTTTGCACAACGTAGAGCATCGATGATTACGCCAGCTGAGTTAGGTGAATCCCACACCTCTAGCTTGTATTCAAGGTTAAGTGGAACATCGCCAAATGCACGGCCTTCGAGGCGAACGTAGGCCCATTTGCGATCATCTAACCAAGGAATGTAATCAGAAGGTCCGATGTGAACATTCTTCTCACCTAAATCATGATCAAGTTGAGATGTAACCGAGTTAGTCTTTGAAATTTTCTTTGATTCAAGACGATCACGCTCGAGCATGTTCTTGAAATCCATATTTCCACCGACGTTTAATTGGTAGGTGCGATCTAAGTGCACTCCACGATCCTGGAAAAGTTTGGCCATAATGCGGTGCGTGATTGTGGCACCTACTTGACTCTTAATGTCATCTCCGACGATTGGAAGACCGGCATCAGCAAACTTCTTTTCCCATACTGGGTCGGATGCGATAAAGACAGGAAGAGCATTAACGAATGCGCATCCCGCATCGATTGCGCACTGTGCGTAGTACTTTGCGGCAACCTCTGAACCAACAGGTAAGTAGCAAATGAGAACATCTACTGCCTCATCCTTAAGGACCTGCACCATATCTACGGCAGGGGCGTCAGACTCTGTGATTGTCTCCTTGTAGTATTTTCCGAGACCATCATTTGTAACTCCACGAAGAACTGGAACACCAGTCTTGGCTACGTCACTAAATTTAATTGTGTTATTTTCGCTGGCCCAGATTGCATCGGCTAAATCTAGGCCGACTTTCTTGGCATCAACGTCGAATGCTGCAACAAACTTGATGCTAGAGATGTGGTATCCCCCAACAACTGCGTGCATTAGCCCTGGAATCTCCTGGTCAATAGCTGCATCCTTGTAATAGGTAACGCCTTGAACTAGGGAGTTAGCACAGTTTCCCACGCCAATTATTGCAACACGGATGTCGCCTTTCCCGGTTGTTATGTTCACTTTATTTCCTCTCGGTTTTGATCATGTCTTCCAGCCAAGCAATCTCTCGATCAGCTGATTCCAGAGAGTGGCGTCGCCACTCCTCTAGATATTTATCGATTCCAATCGGTGACTTCTCGAGTTCACCGCGCAGAATTTCCGCTTTCTCCTTGAGGCGGCGATGGCGCCCCTCAAGAATTCTCACTCTGTTCTTTGACGATGTCGGGGAGAAAAATGCGAAGCGAATTTCAAAGCCTTCGTCCTCCCATGTATCTGGACTAACAGTCTCCGTTAGATTTGAAAAACGAGTTGTTCCTTTTTCGGTAATGGCATAAACGATTCGCGAGCGCCGCGATGTTGCCTCAACCAGACTCTCCTCGATTACTCCAGCTTCGACCATGCGGCGAAGTTGGGGATAAAGGACTGAGAATGAAAGGGCGCGAAATGGCCCAAAGATCGTTCCCATACGTTTGCGTAGCTCATAGCCATGCAAAGGTGTTTGAGATAGCAGGCCAAGAAGAGCGAACTCGAGTGAATCGCTACGTGAGCGCATCGCTTTGGCCCTCCATATCTGACCTATCGGGGTATATATCGATTCGATATATCGAGACGTAATCTATTCCGATACCTCAAAGGGTGCAACTCAAACTCGCCTAATTAACCCCTTCCCGGGTGTGGCGTATGCCTCATTTTCGCTCATTTGGGCTCTAATCTATTTATCAGCGTCCATCACAGCCGATGGGCCACTAGGAATAGGACGATACATGTCTCTACTTACATGGAAACTGCATGGAGATGGCAAGTCAATATCACAGGGCGACGTCGTTTCAACCGACGAGCGCCTTACCTGGCCCCGGACAATTGGTGTGGGTCTACAGCACATCGCCGCAATGTTTGGCGCCACCTTCCTCGTTCCAATCATTACCGGCTTTCCTCCAACGACCACACTCTTCTTCTCTGGCATTGGAACTCTTCTCTTCTTAGCACTGACTCAGAACAAAGTCCCTAGCTATCTCGGATCCTCATCCCTAGCTATCTCGGATCCTCATTTGCTTTCTTGGCGCCCATTGCAGCTGCCAAGACACATGGTGGAATGTCGGCAGCTCTCGGCGGCGTTGTAATAACCGGCGTGATCTTGGCCGTAGTTGGTCTGATCGTTCGTCAAGCAGGCATCGGTTGGATTAACTGGATGTTGCCACCTGTTGTTACCGGAACCATCGTTATGGTCATTGGTCTTAACTTGGCAGGGGCGGCAAAGAATAACTTTGCTGCTGGACCAAAAATCGGACTTATTACATTGGCATCTATCGCACTCATCGCTGCAGCTGCCCGTGGCTTCTTAAGTCGCATTAGTATCTTTGCAGGCCTTGTCGTTGGTTACGCCGCAGCTTATGCAATGGGCGATGTTAAAACTGCTGGAATCACTGCGGCAAAATGGTTCGCGCTTCCAACATTTACATCTCCAACTTTCGACGGCAAAGCGATCGTTCTATTTCTTCCCGTAGTTCTAGTTCTGATTGCAGAAAACGTTGGACACGTTAAGGCCGTATCTGCAATGACGGGCAAGAATTTAGATGATCAAATGGGAACGGCGCTAATGGCCGATGGAATTGCAACGACCCTTGCCGGCTTAGGCGGCGGTTCAGGTACGACAACATATGCTGAAAATATCGGCGTCATGGCTGCCACTCGCGTTTACTCGACTGCGGCATATTGGATCGCCGGTGTTGGCGCAATTGGCCTATCACTCTCACCTAAGTTCGGCGCAGTTCTTAGCTCTACTCCAGTCGGAGCCCTCGGTGGCGTTGGTGTAGCTCTATTTGGAATGATCGGCGTACTGGGTGCTCGTATTTGGATTGAGGGCAAAGTTGATTTTGCTAACTCAACAAATTTGATTGTTGCAGCCTCTGCGCTCATTATCGGCATCTCAGATATGTCATGGACACGCGGAGATTACACATTCAGCGGAATCATTAACGCGACTTTGGTCGCCATCGTTGGATATCGAGTCCTTCATTCGATTGCTTCATCCCGCGGCAACAACTAATCTAGTTAGATGGTGATTCCATCGCGGCTAACTGAATACATCGTGGCCGCGATGGTAATCATTTTGGCACCTGGCCCCAGCGTTTTATTTGTCATCGCACGCGCCATTGCTTGGGGGCGCAAGACGGCCGTCTTTACCGTTGCCGGAAACGTCACTGGCTCATTTGTTTTATCGGTCTTCGTCGCTCTAGGGCTTGGTCCAATTTTGCAACGATCAGATCTTGCATACAAAGCCGTCCAGTGGGGCGGAGGAATGTACTTAATTTATTTAGGGCTCGATGCCATCAAACATCGCCACATTCATGCCGCCGATATGACGAACCAAGGTGGTTCAGCGCCTGGCTTAGTAAAGTCAATGCGCGATGGTTTCTGGGTTGGGGCGCTAAATCCTAAAGCGATAGTTTTTTACGCCGCAGTTCTGCCACAGTTCATCGATAGAGATCGCGGACACATCACAGGCCAACTCATTCTGCTCGGTGGAATTTTTTCAGCGTTAGCTTTTATCTCAGATGGCTCGTGGGGATTACTTGCTGGCACCGTTCGTCAATGGTTGGCTACTGAACCACGGCGATTGGAGAAACTC
>Ga0194056_10000368_pt1 | contig 24413 bp, 22 predicted proteins | sample SepL4413m_MetaG_FD_155458 | JGI IMG/M metagenome (GOLD analysis project Ga0194056, IMG submission 155458) | Anoxic zone freshwater microbial communities from boreal shield lake in IISD Experimental Lakes Area, Ontario, Canada - Sep2016-L442-13m | ecosystem: Environmental > Aquatic > Freshwater... | reverse complement strand
GCTTATTCTACGAGATATACGCTACACGGTCAAAGTATTGCCTTAACTGACAGAATGTGCCATAACACATTATGCGGCGTGGTAACAACCGCCAATCCATTTTCTTTCACAAAAACGAGTATTGCACCTATATCAAATACCTGCGTGAAACTTGGGTGTAGAATAATCGTTTAAAATTTTTTGCTTTGATTCATTAATTTTCAGCTCTTTATTTCCATAAATATCCGGTCACTATACAACCATTCGCTAATTTTATTGATCACCGTTTCAATGTTCTTGTCTGCCCCCCTTAGCGAGCACTCCCAAACCTTACCCACTCGCCATCCAGTCGCAAGCAATGCCTGTATCACTTTTTGGTCATTGGCGCGATTGCCTTCAATTTTATGTCGCCAGTAGTCTGTTCGGGTTTTTGGCCATTTAAAGCGGGCACAGTCATGACCATGCCAAAAACAGCCGTTTACAAATATAACAGCGTGGTAACGTGGCAAGACAATATCGGGTTTTCCGGGCAGTTCACGGACATTCAACCGGAACCGAAAACCCTGACGATGCAACAGGCTGCGAACCAACCTCTCCGGCTTGGTATTCTTTCCCTTGACAGCTGCCATAATCCGGCTTCGGGTAGCGGTATCGACAACGTCAACCATTATGTATCCATTAATTCTTGGTTAGATTACCGTTGTATAACGCTTCGGCAGATCATCCCAGTTTTTGGCAACCAGCAATTCCTTGGCATTGGTCAGTTGAAATCTGAAAGGTCTTGTCCCTGATATACTCAAGGCTTGTAACAAAAGTCTTGCATAGCCTAATTCAAAAAGCCAGTATTCCGTTTCGTTGGCACTGTCCACTTTTCCGGCCTGATTAATATTCAGGTCGCAACGCTTAACTAATCGAACAGATTTTACTTCGTAAAGATATTTGATGGTTTTCCCCGACTGGTTATCTTGGATAGCAATGGCGCAGTACCTTACTTCACGGATGACATGTCGAGGGATGAATTTCTTTTCAGTGGTAACCAAAGGCGTGTGATACCACTCGGCTTTTCCATCGCTAAAACGTTGCAGGTATTTCTTGTTACGCTTACCACCCAACGACGCAGCCAACGTTAAATCGGAATATCGGGCAAGTTGCATACCCATGGTTCCGATACGGGCAGACTCCTCTACAAAATATTGATCCGGTTCCGGTATGAGATATGTTTTTTTGGCAGGATTTCCAAACCGTGCTTCCAAAAAATCCCGTAACCACTGATTGTCTCGTCCCGGCAATAACGGAAAGCCGCCTATGCCGACTCCTTCAATAGCATTTTGGTAGGGGTTTATGGTATTGGCTTCCTCAAACCAGCCAGGGTACAACACAAAAGCACCCAAAATCGGGCGGCTTTTTTCCGGCTCACCGTCATTGGCTTGATTGATATAAATCAGTGCATCGCGGTAGCGATGCATCTGGTTGATGGCATCATCCGGTGCGTAGTCCGTACCTTTTCCGTCATCGGCAATGCGATATTTTGCGTCAAAAATCCATTGCACCCGTTCCTTGTCGGGAAAGGTTGCCTCCAAAAAAATATCGGGTTTTTGTACTGTCGTCCAAGAATAGATTTTGCCAAATGACGGGGCGTTGGTTCGACGAAAAACGGGTTCATGGGCCAGACGTATCTTGATACCATCGGTTCTTTCCAAATGGAATGCCGCACCGATACCGTCTATCAGGTTTTTTTCCAAGCCGTTGTCCTTCAACAAGGCGCGATGGTGAGTTTTTTCTGTAAAGCCCAACGCCAGCAATAGCCGCCGCATTTCCAGCAGGCACCACACCTCATACAGCTCGGCTACTGACTTCATGGAAATGGATGCATGGCGACCGAATAAATCCAAATACAGTTTTAGTTCCTGCCAAATGCGATATACACCTGCGTAACCGTCACGTTGATGTAACACCAACGATTCAGAAGCCTGACCGTCAAAAGCACCGACTTCGGCAAACAGCGGCCTGTTTAACAACTGATCCAAAGGCCGTTTCCAGTCGTCCAGTTCGGCAAAAAAAGACTCCGAAAGTCGTCCACGCTCAGGAGATAAACTGTCCTGTTCCGCACGTTTTTTAAAACGGGTAATATCCTGACTGCATCGGGTTAGCACCATTTTTATAAAGCGGTTTTCCGGTGTATCCAGCGAAAGCCGCTGCCCGGTTATTTGATAGCGATGGCGTGTTTCACCCTTGTTCAAATGTCCGGTAACACGTTCTTCCAGTTTGGGAGACAAGCGTCCACGCAGGCGTTCTGCGCGTACATGATGTTGATAGGGTAACAGGCGGGTGTGGGGTGCGTTACAAATGCGTTTAATGCCGGCTGCCAAATCTGTCCGCAAGCGTTGGAAATGTGCCAACCACAACAATGGAAAACGCTCGTGCGGTTTTCTGGAATTTGCCAATTCCTGATCGGTTTTTTGCACAAAAGAAAAGCGCCACAGCGGATAATACGCATCAATTGTGCTGTGGATACCTTCCAAGTCATGGGCCATAACCATCTTGACTGGCTGCACTTCAAAAGACAGGTATTGGGTCACTTCCCGTCCCGCGATTTGGTAACGCAGTCCTAACCGAAACCAGCCGATGTCATTGCCAAAATTAACGCTGCCCCGCAAAGAACCTCGCTTGTAATGAAAGCCTTCTTCAACACTACGCAGACGATGGATAATTGCAGGTGAATGAGTGGTGGTGTTTACCCCGTTGAAAAACAAAAACTCAAACTCATATTGTTTGTTTTCAAAAAAGAGCAGCTCAGGCAAGGTCAATTCAGAAAGGGGCTGTTCAGTTAAAGCGGCTTCTGTTGGCGTTGTAACGTCAAGCACCTTCAGCGCAGGACTAAAGCGTATCGCACTGCGCGGAACGTCTATGTTGCGACCAGCATGCGTCTTGGCAAGCAATGCGAGTGACTCTGTAACGTTTTTGGCCCATACGCTTAATTCAAAATCAGGCGTCTTAAGATTTAAAATTTCAGGCACGGCTTATGGCCAGAACGTGGTAAAACTGTTTAATTCCAGACGCGCTTTCATCCATTCCAGTTTTGGTTTTGCACGACAATCGATCATAAGCGTTTTTCTAATATGCGTTGTACTATCTTCTTCTTCACGCAACAAATCTATGCGCCTGTTAGTTAGAATGTATTTAAATTTTTCTTCAATAACCGCCAACAGTGCAGTAAGTACATCAACGGTATGATCTGCCTTTTTTAATTTTTCGGTATCACCGTCTATGCGCGGCAATACCTTGGACATCAAAAAATCATCCCAAACCGCCTGCAATTCAGCATCATCCTTGGGGTTGAAACTCACCACCGCCAATAACAGCTCATTCAACGCACGATAAGCCAGCTCAAAGGGTGTGCCTTTTAGCTCATCATTGATGGCTTTCAGGAAAGCGATACTTTTTGCTCCATCCTTATCAGCATTGACATTGGTCAAGTCGTCTTTGGTTACTTTGGACAATACCGGAAAGCCCAACTTTTTATGGCGGGGAGAAAGAGAAGTATCTAAATAATGGTCAAAATCATTGGGATAAAACACCCCGAAATCGATGGTAAACGCACGATCAATCACTTTGCGGGAAAAACCGTGCGTGGTTTCATCCATGTTCACCGTTCCGGCAACAATCAAATTGGGGGGCAATGGAATGCCTGAAGTAACAAAATAGTTCCATAAATCGTCATCTTCTTTGGTATCCAGTAATTTCAAATCTTTCCGTAATGTCTTTTGTCCGTGTTCTTGATCAAGAACATTTATTGTGTCGGATGCGAGCAAGGGATGGCAACTATATATGCCATTTTCCCATTTACGAGATTCCAGTACCGACAGATAATCGGCAAAATACTGCTCCACGGGCGCCAGGTTCATTTCATCCAGGCACAGCCAATACGGAATCATATCGGTGGCTTCCTTACACACCAGTTGTTTTTCGGTCACAGAAGAGATGGCATCCTTCCAAGCGGCTACAATAAAAATCAATAGCTTGGTCACATTGTAACACGCACCCTGCGGCCCGATACGGGAGATATAACCCAGCAAATCAGAAGGTTCATGCCAATCAGGTCGAACCGGAATCAGGCAATAATTGGGTAAATCACCATTGCAAGGTAAATCATCAGCATTGTAATGTAAGGCAGCTTGTTCGCGGACAAAACGGGTTTTTCCTGTACCGGAAATACCGGCTAGTAAAATAAAATTTTTACTTAAATAAGTTATTGTATGATCAACTTTTATGGGGGTAATATTTTTGGATTTACCAACATTCAAATCAAAGTGTTTTAAAAAGTCAAAATCAGTAATACTAACAATTCGTTTTATTTCATTCCCTGCGTATAAAGTTTGTCCAAATGGAGCGCCGCTAAGTTCGCCTGCTTTTTTCTTTACAAATTCACCATTAAATTTTACAGTGTATGCAGAATTATCACCGCCAAGAATATCTAGAATGTCAGCTTTTTTCGCAGATGTACTTTCAGTAAAAAGAATATTTTTCTTGTCGGAATTAAAAAAACTATTGAATACATGATCATCATTAATCCTTGTTTTTAAAAAAGAAATTAACGAATCTTCATCATCGAAATTTTCATACCAATATAACGAAATGGCAAAATCAGAAGCAGAAATTTGTTTGCCGTTCAAAAATGTTTGTTTTACTTGCTCTATCCAATCGTCTGTAAACAGTGCATACCAACTTTTTTCGCTGTATATTTCGTGTGTGCTATCGTTTAAATAAAAAGCTTTATCTGCATCCTCAGAAAAATTAGCCATATTAGCCAAGATATAATTGTCTGAAATTTTTTGTTTTATATTTGTTAGAAGCAACATTAAGCCAGCAAAAGTATCACCTTTAGTCAGGCTTATTTTGAGATTTTCACGGCTTTTTTTAATTGCCTGTATATTTACATAACCCATATTTAAATTATTCCGTTTTCAAGTAACTTTTTAATAAGTCGATCTATAACTGTAACAGTTACAGAATTACCTAACTGTTTATATGCTTGGCCATTTGAAACATTAAACTTGAAATCATTAGTAAATCCCTGAAGCTTCAGAGACTCTTCCACAGATAATTTACGCTCTAAGTCCCATAGTTTAGGAACGCGATTCGCTATAATAGTAGGTGCATAAGTATCTAAGCATGCATAAAAAGCCTCTTGAATTTGTGTTTTAGCTACATCACCAACATGAAACCTCAAGGAACCATCAGGCTTTGAATATGAAAAAACACCATGCCTTCCTTTTTTGGTATGAGCACCATACAACGAATTGTCATGCTTAACCCTTATTTCTTTATGGGAGTTTGCAAAATGATATTTAATTCTATCGATTTCAAATTTGTTAAGTCTCAATGGAATGTCATTGTTATCTATATCAACTATATCCCTAAGACTACTGTTTCTTCCTTCACTCTTGGGGAATTCAAAATCCACGGCCTCTCTTGTAGCAACACAGTACCAACGTTCACGATATTGTGGAACACCAAAATCAAAACTATTTAAAATTTGCCATCTAGGAAAATAACCAGCTTCTTTTAAAGCTTTAAGGGCTATATCCATAGTCTCACCTTTATTATGTGACTTAAATCCTTTAACATTTTCAAGTATTGCTACTTTAGGCTTTTTTTCTTCAAGAATTCTCAGGACATCAAAAAATAACGTACCTCTGGTTTTATCTTCAAAACCTTCACATCTTCCAGAATAACTGAAAGGTTGACATGGGAATCCTGCCAATAAGAGGTCATGATCAGGTATTGAACTTTCATTTATAAAAGTAATGTCCCCGAATGGCATTTCACCATGATTAAGTTTGTATGTTGATTGAGCAAATTTATCGAATTCTGACGAAAAAACACAGCTACCTCCATTAATCTGTGCGCCAAGTCTAATACCTCCAATACCTGCGAACAAATCGATAAATTTAAACCTGCTGATAAATGGTTGCTTTAAAGGTAAGTCAGAAAAAACAAGGTCATAAAATTGCTTACGGTTTTTATATATATTTTCTTTCTTTAATATACGTATGATTAATTTTTTATTTTGTACCTGCTCGATGCTACCTGCTTTTAGAAAAAGGTCATTATCTGTTGCTATGGCGTGCATCCATTGATCAATAACTGCTTCTGTAGTGCTGTTTTCAGGGGTATGTTTGACCGCGAACTCTTCAAGAAGAGCTGAAGCTAGTTTGTATAATTGTTGGTTTTCAGTTTGCATTATTTATTACACCACCAAAGTAGCAGGTTTTAGCTTCTGTTTTAAGTGCTAAATTGTACAAACCTATGTTGGATGCAAAGTGAATTGCAGAAGGAAGCAATGCAGCTTCGATTTGTTGAAAAAAATGACTCATTATTATCCGTTGATTGTGTAATGCGTCTGGCTGCTGCCAGATAAGGGTAAAGCGTTTGCAGGAATTTGTAACTTTATTGGTGATGTGAAAAGGTTCTGCAAAAAGGTTTAATTTTAAAAGCCGATAAGCCCTCTATATTCCTGATCGGTTAATCAGGGCGGGCTATCCAATAAATACGCTTTCATGGTTGAAAAGGTATTTTTCTATCGGTTTCTTTTCTATCGGGTAAGTTTAAATTGCCTAAGCCCTGCATATTTTCAAGCAACCAGTTTGACAGTGTCAGTTTTTGCGGAAGGTTACCTTGTTTTATTTTTAACAACAGTTGATAAACCAGTTCCAATATTTGCGGGTCTTCTACCGTATTAATTTCGTCTTTGAGTTGCTCTTTGGTAATCATTTTTTTACCTTTATTCGTTGGTGATTAATTTGCACTGTCTTCATAGCCTAAAATCTCATCACTGCTGCGATGATCAAGTTCCGGCAAACCGGCACAGCGGTTGGAAGTTTCCTTTAATTGTCTTTGTTACGTCCAAACAACAAGGTTAATTCATTATCGGCACATTCATCAGTCAAACGCAGTTGCTCAAAGAGCATACGCATCAAGCTAAGGAATGTAGGAGCGGGCCGCGCCCGCGATGAATACGCTACAACTTAGGCATTACTGCCGAAATTTCGCGGGCGCGGCCCGCTCCTACAGCATCACTATTCATGTACCACCGCGTAAACACGAGAAAAATGCCTTAGCTTGATGCGTATGGCTCAAAGAGGCCCGGATTAAAAAGGTTGGTCGCCAAGCGGGGCGGCTCAAAATCAATAGCGGCTGCATCGGGCATCGCGAGTAATTCGGCAATACCGGGTTGTTGTTTATGTTGCTGCAAGTAAAAGGCTTATTTTTGTCAATGCTTCTTGGGCATTTTGAGTATGACTGACGGCAATCACTTTATCTATTAATGCGTCATCCAGGGTAATTGTGGCCATGGCTTTACTCCGTAATATTAAACAACTTACTGTTGTAAGAAGCCTTGTTGGTAATGTTTTAGGGCATTAAGTTAAGCCGGGTTATGGTTGATTTTATCATCAATGCTATTGAGAAAACAGGCGCTGTTTTTATACCGCTGATGGGATGTGTAAAACAGTCATGTGGGCAACAGCTTTTCGTTGGCCAACATTCAGCAGTAAAAATCAAAATATCGAGTGATTTTCTCAATGCCATTCGTGCGTTCCAACGCGAAAATATTGGGCACGAAAAGAGGTGCCCAAACTTGGCTTAAAATGGTTTTAATACTGGCTAATTCACCGGGTTTTTGTTTAATGATTACCCAATAATTGGATTTTTATTTGCTGTAGAAGCTGCGGCGATAAATACATGCTGTGCTGTTCAGTCAATTGCCGTATCTTTCGCCAAGCTTGTTCAGCACTCAGTACGCTTCGCTTTTCCGGAAAAAGTAATAAGCCTAACGTACCAATCACATCAAGCCCCAGGCGTTACGCCTTACGCCTCGCCAATAAATCATCCAGCACGACGCTAAAAAAAATTCTACCGCATGGCTACCCAGCGGTTGCAATATGTCATCAAATTCTGGTTGAAGTTGTATGTGCATTGTTTTTCCTTAGGTAAAGCTCAAGGTTTTAATCGTTAAGTTGGGTGTATTGCATAACGATGCTTTTTGTGTCGGTACGATACAGCAAGTAGTTTGTATTTGAAAATCTGTTAAACCGAATAATTGCGTAAGTCGGGTTAGAAACGGCTTGCTGATCAGGGAATTAGTTAATGCTCATCTTTAATGCCGCTGCGGTTGGCCAGGGTGCCAAAACCAAAGACATAAACAAAATTGAAATCAAAATATTGATCTGGGCATCGACCGGTAATCCAGTACCCGCTATTTCTACGGCATTGCTGGCAAAAATAAGTACCGGTACATACAAGGGTAAAACCAGTAGCGATAATATCATGCCGCCTCTGCGTAATCCTACCGTCAATGCGACACCGATTGCGCCAATCAAGCTTAATACCGGCGTTCCCAGCAGCAAGGTTAATAATAAGATGCCTAAAGAATGGGTGGGCATCCCTAAAAAAATCGCCAATAGCGGCGCAACGATTAACAACGGCAATCCTGTGACCAGCCAGTGGGCAATAATCTTGCCTAATACCAGGATAGACGCAGGATGTGAGCTTAATAAAATTTGCTCCAAAGAGCCATCATCAAAATCCGAACGAAACAGACTATCCAACGACAACATCGCTGCCAATAATGCAGAAACCCAAATAATACCCGGCGCGATAGCTTGTAATAAATGCGGCTGCGCACCAATGCCTAAAGGAAACAGGGTGATAACCAGAATAAAAAACAATAAGGGATTGGCGATTTCCGACCGTCGGCGCAAGGCCAACACCAAATCACGCCGAATAATGGCAAAAAATGCGTGCGATAAAGACATCAGGATAAGTTAATACGTTGCACAGCTACATCGTGCAATTCGATGTCATGGTGTGATGTTAAAACAATCATTCCGCCACTGGCACAATGTTCGGACATTAAGATTTCAATCAGGGCAATACCCTGTTTATCCAGTGACGTAAACGGCTCGTCAAGTATCCACACGCTGTTTTTGGTAATCAAAAGCCGCGCTAATGACAAGCGTCTTTTCTGACCCGCCGACAAAGCCTGAACCAGCACCTCATCATAATCCGTCAAATGCACTTTACTAAGTGCCTGTTGAATGGAATATTGCCCGGATTGACCCAAAGCCAACGATACTTTTAGATTTTCCAACACGGTCAGTTCTTTTTTAACGCCGTCCAAATGGCCCACATAAGCCATATCAGCATAATATTGACTGTCATCAATGGCCTCGCCGCACCACAGTACCTGACCGGCATCGGGTTCTCTAAATCCGCATAAAATACGCAATAACGAGGTTTTACCGCTGCCATTTTTGCCTTCCAGCAATAATACCTGCCCGGAAACCAGCTCAAAGCTTAGCCCTTCGAACAAGATGCGATCATCGCGAATACAGCTTAAGTCAGTACCTTGAAGCCGAAAAGTTGGTTTTGCCGTCATTAGTTAACAGTCAATGATCTCTGACGGACGGCTTCATAAAGCAGAACGCCGGTAGCCACTGACAAATTAAGGCTTTCTACCTGACCCAACATGGGCACCGATACCAGCACATCACATTGTTCTTTGGTTAAGCGTCTTAAACCCTTGCCTTCTGCGCCAACAACCAAGGCCATCGGGACGGTAAAATCGGCGGTATAAACAGTCTGTGCCGTTTCACCCGCTGCGCCCATAATCCATAAACCTTCACCTTTAAGCCAACGCAAGGTACGTGCTAAATTGGTTACTTGATAAACCGGTACTGTTTCTGCGGCACCACTGGCGACTTTACAAACCGTCGGGGTAATGCCGGTGGCATTGTCTTTGGTAATAATAACGCCCTGTACGCCCGTGGCATCAGCCGTTCTAAGACAGGCACCGAAATTATGCGGGTCTTGCACGTTATCCAACACCAGAAACAAAGCTGTTTGTGTTTCTGACAGATTTTCAACCGCTGTTTTTAAATCGCTTTCTGATAATTCACCCGGCATTTCAACTTCAATAACAATACCTTGATGATTGTTATTATCAGCCAGACGATCCAGCCGTTTTCTATCGACTTTTTCAGGCACTATGCCCAAAGCGGCCAAGTCATCAATCGCCTGTGTCAGGCGCTTGTCTTGCCGCCCGCTATCAACCCAGGCCTGATGGATTTTTTTAGGGGAATAATCGAGTGCGGCTTGTACGGAGTGTAGACCAAATAATTTACTTAATTTCATGTATTATTGAAGCATGGGAAGCATTAAGGTGTGCCGCTTATTTCCAATCTTCCGAATGGAAATAAGCGGACGAGCAGTGGAAAAATAAGCTAAGCCTTAGGTGACGACTTTTTCTTGCGGCGTCTTTTTTTAGGCTTCTCACTGATTTCTGCTTTTTTTACAGAACCTTCTTTTTGAATCAGCTCAAAATCCATTTTCTTTTCATCCAGATCAACGCGGGCCACCTTGATTTTTACACTATCGCCCAAGCGAAAATTGGTACCGGAACGCTCACCTTTTAACTGGTGACTGGTCGGGTCAAAATGATAATAATCCTGCCCCAGATTACTGATATGCACCAAGCCTTCTACATAGATGTCGGCCAGTTCAACAAAAAATCCAAACGAAGTGACTGCGGAAATAATACCGGGAAATTCTTCACCGATTTTATCCATCATGTATTCACATTTTAGCCAGCTCACCACATCGCGGGTGGCATCATCAGCGCGTCGCTCATTGGCCGAGCAATGTTCACCCAACAAAATCATGTCGGGAACGCCATAAACAAACGTCTCTATTTTTTTGTCCAGTAAACAATGACGAATAGCGCGATGCACCAGCAAATCGGGATAACGTCTAATAGGCGACGTAAAATGCGCATAAGCTTCCAGCGCCAAACCAAAATGACCCTTTAAATCAGGGCTATAAACGGCTTGTGACATGGAGCGTAACAAAACCGTCTGGATTAAATGGGCATCCGGCCGGCCTTTAACCGAGTCCACCAAGTGCATATAATCCAATGGTGTCGGATTGACACCACCACCGAATTTCAAACCCAGCTCACCCAAAAAGGTTTTTAGATTAAGTAATTTATCAGGGCCTGGGCCATCATGTATGCGCAACAATTTGGGTATTTTTTTGGCATTTAAATACCGTGCCGCCGCACTGTTGGCGGTAATCATAAACTCTTCAATCAGCTTGTGCGCATCGTTACGCACGACCGGCACAATTTTTTCGATTTTACGTTCTTTACCAAAAACAATGCGTGTTTCCTGGGTATCAAAATCCATTGCCCCACGCTCTTCACGACTCACGCGCATGACTTTGTAAAGTGCGTATAGCTCACGTAGATGCGGCATTACCGACTTATATTTTTCAGCCAGAACCGTATCGCCATCAACCAGCATTTTTGCAACTTCGGTATACGTCAAGCGTGCATGAGAACGCATCACCGCATCATAAAAACGTGACCGTACTACTTTGCCCTGTTCGTCTATGCCTAATTCGCACACCATACATAAACGGTCAACATCAGGATTAAGCGAACATAAGCCGTTAGATAATATTTCCGGCAACATGGGGATGACTTGTTCAGGAAAATAGACCGAGGTACTACGATTTTTGGCTTCTTTATCCAGCTCGCTATTAACCTGCACATAATGCGAAACATCGGCAATGGCTACCAGTAATTTCCAGCCTTTAGGCGTCTTTTTGCAATAAACGGCATCATCAAAATCCCGTGCATCTTCACCATCAATAGTGACTAAAGCCGTTTTTCGCAAATCAACGCGCCCTTCCTTGGCAGATTCAGGTACTTCTGCACTCAGCGACTTGATTTCTTCCAGCAGTTCTTCCGGCCATATATTCGGCAATTGGTGAGAACGAATCGCCATTTCTATTTCCAGACCGGGCGCAAGATGATCACCTAATACTTCAATAACCCGGCCAATAGGCTGGCGTAATTTAGTCGGTTGATCGGTAATTTCAGCAATAACAATTTGTCCCTGCTTGGCTTTACCAGCGCCCCCTTTTTGTACCAACAGCGTTTGCGCGATATTTTTATTATCAGGCACAACGTAAGTAAATCCGTCTTCTTTATAAAGGCGTCCGACTATTTGATGAGTATTTCTTTCCAGAATCTCGACAATTGCGCCTTCACGCCGGCCTTTCTTGTCAATCCCGGCTATACGTACCATAGCCCGGTCATTATGCAGCAAAGGATTCATTTCGCGAGGTGACAAGTACAAATCATCCGACCCGTCATCCGGCCGGACAAAACCAAAGCCATCCGGATGACCAATAATTCGGCCAACAATTAAATCCTTGTTATTAACCAGACAGTATTGCTGCGCCCGATTAAACAATAATTGCCCATCGCGCTCCATTGCCCTCAGGCGTCGGCGGAGTGCCTCAAGGTCGTCTTCGTTATCAAGAGAAAATGCCTGGGCAATGTCAACGCGCGACAAAGGCTTTCCAGCATGCTCTAACGCCGAAAGAATCAACTCGCGACTGGGGATGGGGTTTTCATACTTTTCAGCTTCGCGCTGAGCGTATGGATCTATTGTTGAATTAAAATCAACGTCTTTTTTAGACTTCGATGGCATTTATATATTAAATAATGAGAGACAAGATGATTGACACAATTAAGTATTATCCTTATATGATACATGCTTAACCTAACGATTAGAATTGAAAATAGAAAATCCTTAGGATCTTATTTTAACAACTCTATTCTTTTGCGCAACTTCCCTTAATTTAAGCTATCGTTTTAATTGACAAAAACTGACAGCCTGGGTACAATGCGCGTTCACTTTGCTTTTACAGCAACTCTTTGCCGGGATGGTGGAATTGGTAGACACGCTAGCTTCAGGTGCTAGTGAGCGTACGCTCGTGGAGGTTCAAGTCCTCTTCTCGGTACCAAATATTATATTACTTTCTTATTGATTTACCACGTTTTTAACAAAACGAAAAGAGTAAATTTCTCTGTGTTACACATATTGTTACGGGCAGTCTGTCGAACAGGAGAGAAACCATGACCACTCATTACCTCATAAACGCCGTCAAACTTATTATTACAGACGCCGCATTCCCATCGCTCTGAGGCCGTTGTTCGGTTGCCTTCAATTTATCAGCTCTCTAAAACCCATATATTTTCAAGATGCAAAAAAATTGCGACCTATACGATTAGCCTAAGCAGTCTTCTTTGCCACACAAGCTGTGATACAACCCTTGTTCACATTTCTGCGGTGACAGTTTCGGAAAGCTGGGGCCTGGGAAGCAGACAGCAGCAACCAACAAAGACCCCCGTTTTTCTTCGTGGTGACAGCTTTACTTAATCTTTACACAAATCTTGTGCATAAGCGTCCAGTGCGTTGATTATATCCACATTACTATTGTTGCTGTTTCGTAACTCGTCCAGTCGTGCAAGGTAAGCATCGAGTGTTATGCTGGCACCTGCTTGACGACCGGTTAAGCGATTTTGGCAAAATTCTTTCCATCTCGATTGTTCTTCAAGATTGAGTGTTTCGGGGTAATTTCGGGCCCGGTATCTAAACAGCATTTCCGGCAGGCGGGGATCATTAAAACCAAATTCCGCTTTTGCCAATTGTTCTGGCGACGTCACTCTGATTTTTACCATTTTCTGCCGGTCAGCTTCAGAGAAAAATCCACCGCTATAGATGGACAAATCCGGGTCAGTATCTTGGTCGGCGTAGGCATGGCCACTAAACACGGCGGCTAGTTTTTCAGCCAGGCCGGTGGCGGTTTTAATCTTGTCAATATGTGTCAGACACAAAGCCATATCAAGCGCCAGTCGTTGTGCATCCTCCGGTTTGATAACCGACACCGGTGCCACTACTGGGCATTTGTTAATATGCACGGTTTTTAACGGTATTCTGGTGATTCCTTCGGGCAAATCGTCCGTCGCGGTAAAAAGCCGTTGCTGTATGTCTTCTATTGATAAGGTCAGCAGGGGTTCCGGATCAATGGATAAATCATAAACAATGATGCCATTGGTATTGGTCGGATGTTTGCAGAGCGGTAATACAATGGCCAAGCCATTATTGGCGGCGCTGTATTTACCGGATATATGCACGACCGGTTTAAAGCTGCCCAGCTGAAGTAACTCCAATACCTTGGCTTTACCACGATGTTGCAACAGAAATTGATACAGTTTTGGCTGTGCCTGTTTGACCAGTTTGGCCATGCCTATGGTCGCATAAACATCGGACAGTGCATCGTGCGCCGCTTCATGGGCAATGCCGTTGGCGACGGTTAATTGATCCAGTCGCAAACTGGGTCTGCCGTCACCGTTAACCGGCCAATTTATACCTTCAGGTCGTAGTGCTCTTGCCGCTCTAACGACATCAATAATGTCCCAACGGGAATTGCCGTTTTGCCATTCGCGGGCGTAGGGATCATAAAAATTACGATACAGCGCGTTGCGGGTCACTTCATCATCAAAACGAATATTATTATAGCCCAAGGTACAGGTGTTGGGTTGGGCGAGTTGTTGATGTATTTGGCTGATAAAGTCGGCTTCGCAAACGCCTTTTTGCCGGGCAAGCTGCGGGGTAATACCGGTAATTAAGCAAGCATCCGGTTGCGGCAGGCAATCCGGTGTTGGTTTGCAATAAATAACCAGCGGCTCATCGATGACATTAAAATCGGCATCGGTACGCAGTCCGGCAAATTGTACGGCCCGGTCGCGCCGAGGATCAATCCCAAAGGTTTCGTAATCGTGCCAATAAAAGGTTTGGGTATCAGGGTTGCGTTCGGGCATTTTGTTAAATGGAAACCAAGGCTCTTAAAACATCGACACGACTAATAACGCCGACAAATTCATTGTCTTCAAATACCGGAAAGCTTCTGACCGAAGATTTCTGAAATTTTTCAGCCAAATCCACGATACTGGACTTGGCATCGACACTGATCGTTTCTGTGCTCATATAGTCACCCACTTTTCCGCTCATACCCTGATTGTAAACGCTTTCCAAAAAAACCCTCATGCCGTCTTTTTCGGAAAACATGCCGACCAACTGACCTTTGGAATCAATAACCGGCGCACACGTAATCTTATGATCCAATAATTTTTTGATTGCATCAATCACATTCGTGTCTTTGGTTAAGGTGACTAACCGTTTAGCCATGTAATCGGCTACCGTAATTTTTGCCAGCATGATGAATTCCTCAATGTAAAACAACAAGTGTAGTTTACTTAAAAAATTATCCCTGAGTTAATTGCGCTTCTGCATCCATTTTCTTTCTTTTATCGCATTTTTCTACGCAAACACATTCTGCCTTGCTCATACCACCACCACATGAGCCTTTAATGGCGCGTCTGCCAAAAATGACACCGATTGCCATGATGGTTATTACCACCAGCATGACTACAAAAGTTACCAAAAAATAAGTCATGATACTACCTCGTAAAGTTCGCGAAGGTTGACGTAATATTAACATCAAAACCTGTTCGCTTTTAATCATTAAAAATGCAGGTACAGGCTTTTTTACAACCCGCCCATAACTAAAAAACGAGGATTAGACTTAGCCAATCCTCGTTATATTAATGCCGTTTGCCCTCCCCTAAAAAATCAACCCGATTCAAGAGAGAGTTACGATATTAGTTAACCGCCAAAGTCATCCAACATGATGTTTTCAGGCTCTACACCGTTATCAATCAACATATTGATAACGGATGTATTCATGATTGGAGGGCCACACATGTAGAACTCACAATCTTCAGGGGCTGGATGGTTTTTAATAAACTCTTCAAAAAGTACATTATGAATAAAGCCTTTATAACCGTCCCAGTTATCATCCGGTAAAGGATCGGATAACGCCACATGCCATTCAAAATTATCATTTTCTTTGGCCAGCATATCAAAATCTTCTACATAGAACATTTCGCGTTTACTACGTGCGCCATACCAGAAAGTGATTTTACGTTTGGATTTAATTCTGCGCAACAGATCAAAGATATGTGAACGCATCGGTGCCATACCGGCACCACCGCCCACAAAAACCATTTCCGCTTCAGTATCTCTGGCATAAAACTCGCCATAAGGGCCTGAAATAATACATTTATCGCCGGGTTTTAAATCAAAGATAAAAGACGACATAATGCCTGGCGGTACGCTATCGGGAGCGCCCGGAGGCGGTGTCGCGATACGCACGTTAAGCATGATTTCTTTTTCTTCAGGATAACTGGCCATTGAATAAGCACGCAAGGCCGGTTCTTTTACTTCAGAAACAAAACGCCATAGATTGAATTTATCCCAATCTTCACGGAAGCGTTCTTCAACTTTAAAATCGCTGTATTTGGCAATGTGTGAAGGACATTCAATTTGAATATAACCACCGGCCTTATAATTGATTTCTTCGCCTTCAGGCAACTGAAGTACCAGTTCCTTAATAAAGGTAGCCACGTTATTGTTGGATTTAACGGTACATTCCCATTTTTTTACGCCAAAGACTTCGTCTTCAACTTCAATACTCATGTCGTGTTTTACCGAGACTTGGCATGAAAGACGTTCGCCGTGAGCCGCTTCGCGCTTGGTGATATGCGTCAGTTCAGTCGGCAGAATTTCGCCGCCGCCTGAATGTACAACCACTTTGCACTGGGCGCAAGTTCCGCCGCCACCGCAGGCTGAGGAGACAAACAAACCATTGTCAGCCAACGCGGTTAACAGTTTTGACCCGACCGGCACATGAATTTTCTTTTCATTATTGATCAGGATCTCAACATCTCCTTCCGCGACCAATTTGCTTTTAGCGCCGATAATTACAAATACCAGTGCTATAACAAAAGCCGTGAAAATAATGATCCCTAATAGAATTTCCAGCATTATACGCTACCTTCTTAAAGTTGGATTCCAGAGAAAGCCATGAAGCCAAGCGACATCAGACCTGCAGTAATAAAAGTGATGCCCAGACCTTGCAAACCGGCTGGAATATCACTGTATTTAAGTTTTTCGCGCACACCTGCCATAACCGTAATCGCCAATGCCCAGCCCAAACCACTGCCTACACCGTAGGTGACACTTTCACCAAAATTATAATCACGCTCAATCATAAATAAACTGCCGCCAAGAATGGCGCAGTTTACCGTGATTAAAGGCAGAAACACGCCCAAGGCATGATACAAAGCCGGAAAAAATTTATCCAAAATCATTTCCAGAATTTGCACCAAAGCGGCAATCATGCCGATACAGCTTAACAATGCCAAAAAGCTTAAATCAACGCCGGTTATACCCATCCAGGATAAGGCATCTTCTTTTAACAAAGCATGGTAAACGATATTATTGGCCGGGACAGTAATCGCCTGCACCACCATAACGGCAATACCCAAGCCCATGGCCGTGGCAATCTTTTTTGATACCGCAATAAAAGTACACATGCCCAAAAAGAAGGACAGTGCCAGGTTTTCAATAAAGACGGCCTTAACAAATAAACTAATATAAGCTTCCATTAGTGATGCCCTCCTTCACCGTGCGCAATAGCCATAATCTTGAATTCCACTTTTTCAGCTTGGCCGGGTTTCCATTGACGTACCGCCCAGATAATCAAACCAATAATAAAGAAAGCACTGGGTGGCAATAACATCAAGCCATTGGGATCGTACCAACCACCGTCTTTAGCCAATTTAAAAACTTCGATACCCAGTAATTTACCGGAACCTAACGTTTCTCTAAAAAACGCGACGATAATTAATATCAAGCTATAACCCAAACCGTTACCGATACCGTCCATGAAACTTTCCAAAGGCGGATTTTTCATCGCATAACCTTCAGCACGACCCATAACGATACAGTTGGTAATAATCAAACCCACAAATACCGATAATTGCTTGCTGACATCGTAAGCAAAGGCTTTGAGTAGTTGATCAACCACAATAACCAAGGAAGCAATAATGGTCATTTGCACAATAATCCGGATACTGCTTGGAATATGGTTTCTAATCGCACTGATTGCCGCACTTGAAAAGGCCGTCACCAAGGTCAAGGCCAGCGCCATAATCAGCGAAGTTGACATTTGTGAAGTAACCGCCAACGCTGAACAAATACCCAGAACCTGCAAAGTAATAGGATTGTCGTTAACCAGCGGTGCCGTTAATACTTTTTTTGTTTCATCATTTAAAATTGCGCTCATGATTTAACCTCTTTAACCGTTCTTACTTTTTTCAAATACGGTGCAAAACCTTCATTGCTCATCCAGTATCTGACCAAATTAGTCACACCGGTACTGGTTAAGGTTGCGCCCGCAAGACCATCAACCTGATATTGAGAACCCGGTTTGGTGTTGTCCACCACGCCTTTAATCAAGCTTAATGCCGGTTCGCCAATATCCGCTTCCGTAATCAGCCCTTTTTCCAAAGACGGTTGATCTGTTTCGGCATAGACTTTCTTGCCTTTCCACAACGCACGCCAGTTAGGATTAACGACTTCACCACCGAGTCCAGGCGTTTCCGCTTGGTCATAGAAGTTGATACTTTGTACGGTTTGTCCGTCAGCATCCAAAGACAGGAAACCATATAAAGTAGACCATAAGCCATAACCATGCATAGGCAGAATGATGGATTTAGTGACGCCTGCTTCTTTTACCAAAAAGACTTTGGCATATTTGGCTTTTACGCGGATATGGGCAATATCTTTATCTTTTGGAATAGCGACGCTTTGCGCAGGATCTTTTGCTGCTTTACGTTGATCGAATTCATCTGCATCAACATTTTCAACATAGTCGCCTGTTTCCAGATCAACAACCTTGGCTTCGATTTTATCAGAAAATGCCGCGTTGATATCAGCGCCCTCTTCCAATAAACCGGCCACATCAAGAATATTCTTCTTCATGTCTGCTGCTTTGTTATCTATTTGCAAAGGCTTTAAAGCAACCGCCGCAAAAGAAACCAAAACCGCACAAACGAGACACAGCGCAACCGCAATGGCAATCGTCTTTTCCAGACTGTCGTTACCTAAAGCCAGAACTTTGTTTTTATAAGCGTCAAATTTCTGGTAATAGGCATTTTTATTAAGTGCCGTACACAATTTTTCCATGTGTTTACAAGACTTTTTATTATTAGGCATGACGTTTCATCCTTCTTCTAATATTGGCCTGAATGACGAAATAATCAATCGTCGGCGCAAACATGTTTGAAAATAGAATGGCCAGCATAATACCTTCAGGAAACGCAGGATTAACCACCCGGATTAACACGGTCATACCACCGACCAATGCCCCGAATACCCAACGGCCTTTATTGGTCATTGCCGCACTCACAGGATCGGTGGCCATATAAACCATACCAAAAGCAAAACCGCCCATCGTTAAATGCCAATACCAAGGCAGGGCAAACATGGGGTTGGTGTCACTGCCAATCACGTTAAACAGCGTGGCAATCGCGACCATACCAGCAAATACGCCACCCATAATGCGATACGAGGCAACCCTTGTATACAACAAGAATGCAGCGCCAATCAAAATCGCCAAGGTTGATGTTTCACCCAAACAACCAGGTTCAAAACCAAAAAACGTTTGCATCCAGCTATAATCAGCCGCATAAACAGCGTCAAGACCGCCGTTTGCAGCCAAACCCAATGGCGTTGCCCGGGTATAGCCATCCACTGCGACCCAAACCGAGTCTCCGGTCATTGAAGCGGGATAGGCAAAATATAAAAATGCCCGTCCGGTCAAGGCAGGATTTAAAAAGTTTTTACCGGTACCGCCAAATACTTCTTTACCGATAACGATACCGAAAGAAATACCCAAAGCGACCTGCCATAAAGGCATGTCAGGCGGCATAATCAAGGCGTACAACATGGACGAAACCAAAAAGCCTTCATTGACTTCATGGCCGCGAACGGTAGCAAACAATACTTCCCAAATACCACCAATAGCCAAGGTAGTGATATAAACAGGTAAAAAGTATAAAGCGCCGTGAGCCAGGTTGGAAAACGGATTCATGGTGCTATAGCCGAACAACGTCATCGGGATACTGCGCCAGTTATCTATTTTCTCAAGACCCATGGTGCCCATTGCCAAATTGGCCTGGTAACCGGTGTTATACATCGCCATCAGTACACAAAACAGCGTTGCTATCACTACAAAAGTCATTGTGCGTTTCAGGTCATTACCGTCACGAACATGCGTGGTGCCGCGAGTTACATCAGCAGGGGTATATATGAAAGTATCCACCATCTCATAGAGACCGTAATACTTCGCAAACCGACCACCTTTTGTAAAATGCGGCTCTATGCTATCTAAAATTTCTCTAGCCGACATTATCCTTCCTTCTCGATTTTAGTTAAATTCGCTCTCAGCACAGGACCGAAGTCATGTTTACCTGGATCCACAAACGTAAATAAGGAGACATCTTCTTCATCAAGTTCCAAACAACCCAACAACTGCGCCTGGTCTGAATCACCGATAATCAATGATTTTAACAGCGGTGTTGCCAAAATATCCATAGGCATAACGGTTTCAAAAACGCCAACAGGCACAATTGCCCTGTCACTGCCGTTTTTATCCGTCGTTAATGGAAAAAGACGATTGTTTTTACGATCAACACTGGAGGTATAAACATTCAATGCGGAATATTTATCTTTACCCGCCACAATCCAGCCAAACAACTCACGGGCACGACCTTCTTGCAAAGCAGAAATCTGGTTGCTGTAACAACCTAAATACGCAGCCCAATCGTGTGCAGTATGTCCGTACAAGACAGAACCGGAAATAACCCGACTTTCAACGTCATCCAACAACTCACCGGCAACCAAATCATCGGTATTAGCGCCTACACGCGTGCGAATCAAGCGTGGATTTTTTACCGTAGGGCCCGCTAAAGAGATGACTCTTTCGACATTTAATTGACCGGTTGTAAATAATGCGCCAATTGCCATAACCGCCTGATAATCCAGGTGCCAAACAGACTTGGTAATACTAACGGCATCAATAAAATGAATATGGGTACTGGGCAAACCGGCCGGATGCGATCCTGAAAACTCGGCAACCGTTGCAGCATTACCGGTTGCTATATCAGCATCCGGCGCTTTACAAACGTAAGTTTTACCCGCAGTCAGCTTGGCAATAACCGCCAAACCATTAGCAAAATCATTGCCACGCGCCTTAATAATAACCGCAGGATCGGCCGCTAAAGGCCGTGTGTCGATAGCGGTAACAAAAATAGAGTTGGGTTTGCTATCTACAGCAGGCGTTTTTCCATAAGGACGCGTCCTTATCGTCGCCCACAAACCTGAAGCCAACAGATTTTCTTTAACCTGTTCAGCCGTTAAGTTAACAAGATCCGCTTCATGGTATTGGCTAAACGATTCTTCAGCAGAGCCTTGTAATTCAATAACAACGGATTGCAATACCCGCTTGGCGCCACGGTTTATCGCTTTAACGATACCCGCACCCGGTGACGTAAAAACACACCCCGGATTTTTCTTGTCAGTAAAAAGTACCTGACCCAACTTGACCGTATCCCCCTCACTAACCAACATGGTAGGCTTCATGCCTACGTAATCAATCCCCAGAATCGCAACGGTGTTAACCTGATTGCCATCCTCAATAATTTGCTTAGGACCTCCCGTTATGGGTAGGTCTAAACCGTTTTTAATAGTAAATCGCATAGTTAATAAGCCTACTCTCCAAACAAGTTGCGGCGAAACCCTCCACTTGGTATCAAAAATACCGATACAAGTGGCGCATAAAGACGTAAAACGTTGGCATTACACCACAAAATCAATGTTTTCTCAATGCTGTATTTAGTAGTCAATAAATATACTAACCGGTACTTTACAAACTGTAAACTAACTGTAATATATGAAAAATGACTTGGACTTGGGTAACTTGCAAAAAACATCCCCTGCAAAGTTGCCACTGATTCACAAATCTTTTAAATGTAACGATATCCGTGTTTTGTAGGGGCAATCCCTTGCGGTTGCCCGGCTCGGCTAACGTCGTGCCATTAAAGGGCAGGCGTAAAGCCTGCCCCTACAACAAATGTACCGCGTCGCGGGGAAAAGCAACTCGCGACAAGCATCAGAATTGTTCCTCTTCGTGCCCTTCGTGGTGAACTATTTTATAAATTCTTGCTGTTCAATGCCAATAGCCAGTGCCAAACACGTCATCAATTCCCACGCGGCAGCCTGCATGGTGCCGCCAAAAGAAACCACACCATCTTCATGACCCAGCATTGTAAACAGCCCTGTCTGTTGTAAGTTGCCTGATTGAAATAACTGCTCAACTGCCTGTGCCATGGCAACGGTTCCATAAGGAATATCTGCGGAAACATGAGATAAATTAAGCGTTGCCGTATTCCGCCATATTTCCGGACTGTGGACATGAATCACTGCCTGTATGTTGCTGTTTTGGGCATAAAGGCTTGCATGCGTCAGCGATTCAGAAGAAGGCTTACGTAAACCGCACGATTGAAGTTGATTTTTTTGAGGGTCAGCGGCAACCACCAGGCAATAATGTTCCGGACTTAATTGCTCAAGATGCCCTGTTTGGGTGCCACTAATAATAAATTGACTGCTTTGAACATTAAGCCGCTGGCTAATATTGCCAAAACCGAGATTATCGTATCTTTCGGGATATTGCCCAATAAGACCCAGACGAAAAACAAGCGTGCGCCACGCATTGATTTCCCTGAATGAAAAAGCATCATTCAGGGGCGTTTGCGTATGTTCTAATTGATACTTGATGACCCCTTCTGGCTCTTTCATCTGGATGGTGTTTTATATTGCAGCATGATTGATCCTAAAAACAGAAAATTACCCCGATAGCATGGAGGTGTCAGGTTTTTTTACAGCTTCCGGTAACAAAAATACGTCGCATGGTATCGAATAAGACGTGCACTTAACTCCGGCTAATTTTAACTATACTTTATAAAGGATATCATTGCCACACACTGCTTATACAAAATTTAAACGACATTGAAGCGGTTGCTACATTACAAACAAGCCCATTCCTAATCCTACAGGCGGCGTGTAGGTGTCAGGATTTTTTACAATTTATAAAAAAAACAATAAATCAATTAAAAATAATTCAAGCTAATTTCTCATTAATAACGGGTGTTACGATAATCTTACCCAGCTGTCATTTTAGCCAAGCACTGATCCCTTCAGAGACCCTATTGTTGAGACATTATGAATATTCCAACCAACTCCGAACTATTTGATCAACTACACATCGATGTTGCCCGTAATGCAACGGATGATTTCAATTTATTCCATGATAGTAAAAAATGGCAGCACATTAACAACAACCCTTTCAATGGCACTATTGTTCTTGGATTTCAATTAGAATCACTGATAGAGCACAAGGTGTTGCTTTACCGCCAGTTACATAATGAAAACATGCTCATTAAAGAAAAAAACCTGCGTTTTAGTAACTACCAGTTTTCTTTTGTCAATGCCGTCAAACCAGGGCAATCGGTATCCGTCGATATAAAAGCATCACAACTTAAAGAGGGCCAAAATACAACGCTCAGTAACCGCGTGACTCTTAAAGCCGATGGCCTATTGGCCTTGTTGGGCTATAAAAAAGAATCACAAACGGCTTTATTTCTGCCTGATCCCGATATTCCTCAAGTTGAATCGCTCAAAAACCATCCAGACCGGTCGTTCTTACCCGACAGTACCTTTTTCCTGAAACGAAAGTTTATCAACATCAGTAATGCTAAAAACTTTCTCTGTGGTTCACTGGTCGATCAGGACGATTATTTTGATGAAATACATTACAAAGCTGTTTTTCCGGAAATATTCCCGTGCAGCTTGATATCCTGCGCCTTACTGGAAAAAGCCCTACGGGAACAACATGATTTTGAACGAAATCCGATGGTGTATTTGTCCCATAAAATCAGTATTGACCGCACGCTTGTTGACCAACTAAAGTCCAACGATGTGCTGCATGTATTGGTTCGGCAATCATCCGACACTGAAAATGAAGGTATCGGCCGCAACATAGACACACTCATTAACTATGAGTGTTATGGATTGGTTAAAGACAATGCAATTTTATACAGAGCCCTGATCTCACTTGCCCCACTGGAAAAAATACTTAAATCGGTTAAGGCTTAATGCCAAGGTTGTGGTGGACTAAGCGGAGACAGCCATAACACACACCGGAGCGACAAGTGTTGGGCTGCGTGTTGCTGAATTCAACCCACGAACTTACAGCAATTCTCATTATGGGAAAATATAGTAAATCAAAGGGTTATAACAATAACAAGCCTCTAACGTTGATGCGATTGGCTTGTGATCAAGATTTTATATTTTATGAAAGCTAAAATCCGGTCATAAACCTGCTCTAAATTTGCTTTTTCCATCCTCATCAGCGATGTCTGCGGAAAAAAAAGACTAGGAGTCTGTCTGACTTAAGGTTTGAATAAAAACAATGAGTTACAAAATGGCAGAAGACAAAATCCGCTAATACTAACGTCAAGGTTGTGTAATTAACGTAAAATTCGGTAACCAATAAAT
>Ga0194056_10000365_pt1 | contig 24531 bp, 18 predicted proteins | sample SepL4413m_MetaG_FD_155458 | JGI IMG/M metagenome (GOLD analysis project Ga0194056, IMG submission 155458) | Anoxic zone freshwater microbial communities from boreal shield lake in IISD Experimental Lakes Area, Ontario, Canada - Sep2016-L442-13m | ecosystem: Environmental > Aquatic > Freshwater... | reverse complement strand
GGCACCGAGTCGATGAAGGTGGTGTTGTGCAGACTGAGGTCGCGGGCCATCTCCTGCAGCATGGGCTTCTGGTCGCCGCCTCCCACCAGGACGATGCGGATGGACGGGTCGTCCTCCAGCATCTTCGCGGCCTGCAGCACGGTGCCCAGCGACGAGTAGGTGCCGTGATTGCCCACGTACATGGCGACAAAGGCGTCGTCGGGCACCCCCACGTCGGCGGGCGGGTGCTCACCGCCTGCGATGTCCAGGTCGACTCCGTTGGTGATGAGGCTGATGCGACCGGCCGGGATGCCCTGCGCCGCGATGCCATCCCGGATGCCCTCGGTGAGCGCCACGATGCGGTCGGCCCGCCGGTAGGCGTAGTGCTCCATCTTCCGTGCGGCCCCGATGACGCGGGAATCCTTGACCACGCCCATGGGAATGATGGAATCGGGCCAGAGGTCGCGCACTTCGAGAAGCAACCGGCATCTCCTCGCGCGTGCAAACGCCGCGGCGGCGGCGGCAGCGGGCAGTGGTGGCGACGACGCCACGACCACGTCGGGACGCGGGATGCGGAGTTCGGCCAGTACCGACCACAGCGCGAATGTGGCGTAGTTGCTCATGCGTGAGCGCATATCGCGCCCATAGCCGGGCGTTGAGTAGCAGCGGATGACATTGACGCCGTCTTCACGCGACTTCACGATGCGCCGTCCCCGGTACTCCTCGGGGATGGTGCGCTCCTTGTGCTGCACGTAACTGGTGACCACCGTGACGTCGTGCCCGGCGCGGGCGAGTGCCCGGGTGTGCTGCCAGTGGCGAACGCCACCCGGCTGATCGGCGGAGACGAAGTACTGCGAGACGTAGAGCACGCGTGCCATCAGCCGAGGACCTCCTCGTAGAACGACGTGAGGGCATCGGCCTCGTTCTCAAATGCCATGCCGTCGAGGAATGCCCGACGGCCAGCCGCACCCATGGCACGCGCGCGATCGGGGTCCTGCAGCAGATCGCGGATGGCAGCAGCGTGGGCATCGGGATCGTCGAATGGCACCACGATGCCGCACCCCGTGGCCCGCACGATGGCCGCCATGCGCGGCAGGTCGCTGGCCACCACCGGGCGACCCATGGCCATGGCCTCCACCAGCTTGGTGGGCACAGCGCGGTCGTAGTTTCCGTGGCGCCGCAGCGGGATCCAGGCAATTGCCGATCGCCTGAGCAGGTCCGGTACCGCGGAGTGATCCACCACGCCCAGGTACTCGATGTCGGGCGGCAGTGGACCCACCTCGCCGGGGCCAGCCAGCAGAAGGCGGGCGCCGTCAACTCCCACGCGGGGAAATGCCTCAAGCATGAGCGGAAGACCGCGCAGGGGTCCGAGACCCCCCACGTACAGCACGACGGGCCCCTCGGGCTCGCCGGGGTCGCCGAACTGCGAGGCATAGGGGCTATTGCTCACGCTCACGGCCCGGCACCCTGCGGCAGCGAAGCGGGCGGCCAGATCCTCGTTGGCGGTCACCACACCCGATAGCCGCCGGCCGGCGGCGCGTTCCATACCTGCGGCCATTGCGGCAACGGGGCGCCTGAGCGGCCCCGGGATCCACCGCTTGGTGCGGGTGGTCTCACCCAGGTACTCATGGGCGTCATAGATCACGGGCCGACCGGTGGCGCGGTGCAGCCACACGGCAGCGGGAAGAAGTTCGGGGTCGTGCACGTGGTACGCGTCGGCGTCCACCGCGCGCGCCTGTCTGACAAGGCGCACCCCGCGGGTCATGCGGCCGAGCCGGCCACCCCCGCGTGGGGCGGCCATCACCTCGGCGTCGGCACCCGCGGCGGTGAGTGCCCCCACCTCTTTGTGGAAGATCCGTACGTCGCGCGGGCTGTGCACGCTTGTGAGATGCACGATGTGACGGCCGTCGAGCCGTGCCCCCTCCGGGCGATGGGGCGGCGAGATGGGACCCAGAGTGGCCCCCCGGTCCATCAGCTCGTCCAGCAGGTTCTCCCACAGGCGGTCGTAGCCCGGCGCCCGCTCCTCGGCGAGATACGTGTTGTGCCAGAGCAGGGCGACTCGGCCACCGGCCACGCGCACGCGGTCGAGCACGGCCAGCGCCCTGCCCTGTGCCTCATCGGCGGTGAGGCCCAGATGTGAGTGCAGCGTGGTGTCCATGACCGCAAGGGGCACGAGATGGATATCTGCGGCGCGCTCCTCGCCCACGATCCAGGGCCGGAATGGCCGGGCGTATCCGGCAGCGAATCCCGGACGTTCGCTGAACCCGAGGCTGGCGTCGTAGGCCAGACCGGCCCGCTCCACCCGAAGGGGGGTGTCGTGGTACCTGAAGCGCAGGTAGTGAAAGCGCACGCCGCGGATGTCGCCGGCCTCGCCGCGCAGCACCGCGACCTCCTCGGTAAGTGCCTGCTGGCTCTCCGATGACGCAAAGGCGCCGTGCAGGGCCACCTCGCCACCCATCGCATGCACCGCGGCGGCCAGATTGCGTCGTTCGCGCTCGTAGGTGCGCCGCGGGGTGCCGTCCAACCTGTGGCGGTTGCGCCCGATGAGGAACACGGTTGACCTGAGCCCGCGGCGCCACGTGGTCTCAAGTAGATCGGTGATGTTGTCCCACGGATCGTGGTGCACCAGATCGCGCACGGCGGTTGGGCCCCGGCGCTTCACCGACCGGGCGATGCCCCGGGGCGTGTGCCGTCGAATACGGTCGATGTCGTGGGTGAGGTGCACCGTCCAGGAGCTGGGCGCGGGAAGGCCGAGGGCGGTTCGGAGCGCAGCGAGGTACCCCTCGACCGCGGGATCCTCGATGTCGAGCCCCTCGATGTGCGTGAACGCACTGCGGGCGAATGGAAGCCGCCCGAAGCGGTCACGGTCGGCCACGCGATATTCGTCCCAGCGGGCCAGCAGATAGAAGGCGCTCGCCACGATGTCGCCGGGGATGGGTGCATCCTGCGCCGTCGGGGCAAACAGCAGCGTGAGCCCGGCGGCATGGTGAACCGCCTCGCCCGGGAATGCCTCCTGCCCCTCGAAGAACGCCTGTGCCTCACGCTGCATGGGGATCCAGATGCCCGAGCCGGGCGGGTCCGGGGCGTAGGTGATGTCGCTGGCACCATCGGTGAAGACGGCCTCATGGCCAAGGCCCTCAGCGAGGGTCTCCAGCACCCACCTGGCGCGTGGCGCAAATGCCTCACGAGCACCCGTGATGCAGATCGACAGCGTGGTCATCTGATCCTCCGGGTGAGAAGTCGGCGCATCTGGTCGATGCCCGGGCGCGGGTCGGAGACCGACCACACGCCATCGATGATCGGTGGCTTGAGCGTGCGGGTGAGTTCGCGGCGACCCAGGCGACCCCTGCGCAGCTCACCGGCACTTGCACCAAGATGTTTGGCACCCAGCACCCACCGGACATCGCTGCGGTGACCCTCGGGCCACGTGTGTGGGCGCCCGACGGCATCGAGGAACGCCGCCTCGGGAATGTTGACCCCCACCTCGGTGGCCAGCGAGATCCACAGCCACGATCGCGGGTTGACCTCAATCAGGTAGTCACGGCCGTCACGGGTATCGCGCTTGACCTCAACCTGCGAGATGCCATGGAAGCCCATCTCATCGAGCAGCGCATGGCACCGCCCGGCCAGGCTCGGGTCCCACCATGCCTCGGCGGCCCGGGCGGTGCCGAACCCCGCGGGCCACTGAAGAAGCTTGTGTCCAGTGAATGACGCCAACGGTGTGCCGTGGGCATCGCGGTAACTGCCGAGGGTCCACAGGCACTCATCGCCCCCTGGGATGACCTCGGAGATCTGGGGAAGGTGGGCTGCCGCGCGGTCCCATTGCCGAAGCAGCGCACCCGCGTCCTCGGCCTGCAGCACCTGGCGCCCAAACGTGCGTTTGAAGCCGGCGGGGTCAACACGCGGCTTGAGGATGACGGGGAACCGCATCTCCCCGACGGCAGCCCGCACGTCGCTTTCGTCGGTGGGTTCGACTGTGGCGGGCACAGGGAACCCAATGCGCCGCGCCGCGGCGTGCTGACCGGACTTGTCGATGTAGGGCGAGAGGTCGGCCCATGGGCTCCACGGCATGCGGAACCACTCGGCGATGTGGGCCTCTGCGGGACCGATTACCTCAATGGCCTCGTCGTGCGTGGGAAAGAGCACCCCCGGTACGTCGAGGGATCGCCCGAGTTCCGCGAGATCGTCCAAAAATCCCGCGGGGTCGCCCACCGGGTCGCGCACAACCTCAGCCCGTGCGTGCCGCGACAGCATGCCGAGCGCCTTCGGGTCGGAGTCGGTGGCGATAACCGGAATGCCCCGGGCCGCCAGCGATCGGATGATGCCGAGCGCATTGGGGCCAGATGCCTGAAGCACCACTGCCACGCCATCGGTGGCCATGGTCATGTGGCGATCACCCGCCGGTATACGTCCTCCATACGCAGAGCGTTGGCCGCCCACGTGTAGTCGGCCTCGCTGCGGCGAAGGGCTTCGGCACCCATGGCAGCGCGCAGCGCGGCGTCACCCATCACCCGGGCGAGCGCTGCCGCCAGCCCCTCCGGGTCCTTCGGCTGCACCAGCAGCCCGGTTGCTGGATCGTCCACGATCTCGGGTGTGCCATCCACGGCAGTGGCAACAACCGGCAGCCCGCACGCCATGGCCTCGCACACCACGGTGGGAAGGCCCTCCGAGAGGCTCGGCAGCACGAACACGTCGCCCGCCGACATGACCCACCCCACGTCATCGTGCGGCACCTTGCCAAGCCACGTGATGCGACCCTCAATGCCCAGCTCGCGTGCCCGCGCCTCCGCCGGCCCACGCATCTCGCCGATCCCCGCCATCACCAGGGCCGGTGCGCCCTCCGGGCGGCGGGCGAGGATTCCCATGGCTTCGATGAGGTCGTCAACGCCCTTGCGCGGCACCAACTTGCCCACGTACGAGATGGTGGGCGCATCTGGATCAAGCCCCAGGCGCTCGCGGGCCATGCGGGCGTCGCGGGGCATGAACACCGTGGCGTCGGCGCCATTGGGCACCACCGTGATTGCCCGGCGGGGCCGGGCGATGGCGTCGGCGGCCTGGCCGATGGCGTGGCTCACCGTCACCACAGCGTCAAGATTCTCGATGGCCTCGGCCACCCGCATACGCGATGCCGCACCCATGGCGGGGATGTCGAGCACGTCGGCGCGATGAGCGGTGCCCACGGCGGGGACGCCGAGCTCGTGCCCCACACGAGCGGCCGCCCAGCCATCGGGCACAACCATGTGTGCGTGGATCACATCGATGGGCCACTCGCGGTTGATCTCCCGCACGGTCTTGCGCACGCCCATCAGGAAGGCATCAGCGTTGCGGTGGCCCAGACGCGCGCCCGGCAGCGTGAGCTTGCGCGGGTAGTACACCTGCACGCCGTCGAGCTCCGCCCGCGGCTTCACGTCGCGGTACGACGCCCACCGGCTGAGGCCGGGGGGCACCCAACCCTTGGGAGACACCACGCGCACGTCGTGGCCGCGGTCGCAAAGGGCCTTCACCTGTTCGTGCACGAAGATTCCGCCGGTCGGATTGACCGGGCTCGGGTACATGTGGCTGAGCATGAGAATGCGCAGGGGGCCTAAATCGCTCAGGGGATCCTCGCGTCAGGGCTGGATCGCCGGGCGAGCGCGATGGTGGCGAGACACAGGCCGAAGGTGATCCACATGGGCGCGAAGGCAATGACCGTGGAACACGCGACGCTGCCGGTGATGAACCCCAGCAGGGCGAGAAGCCCGGCAAGCCCCATGTAGCGCATGAGCGGGTCACGGCTGCCGCGGGCGGTACGGAAGCAGCCAACGAGCATAAATATGTAGAGCGCCGCGTAGAGGACCAGACCCACCACGCCCGTGTCCACGAGCACCTCGAGGGTCCAGTTGTGCAGGTTGGCCACGCCTTCGTAGCCATTCTCGGATCGCACGGTGTTCTCGGCATTGCCAGCGCCCACGCCCACGCCGCCGGTGCCCGCTGCGATGTCGATGCCCTTGGTGAGCAGTGTGCTGCGCACCGCACCCGAGCCCTGACCCGAGCTCACCTGGGCCTGCAGGGTGCTGAAGCTCAGCTTGGCCACCGCCTGCTCGGGGATGGGCACGATGCCGGCCCCGAAGAGCGAGGGGATGATGAGGGCCAGGGCCGCCCCCACCACCACCACGCTCGCCACAAACGCGCGGCGCATGGACCGGTCGGTGGCGAGCACAACGAGCATGCCGACGAGGATGATTCCCACAGCCACGAGGTTGGCCTTCGACCCGCTGAAGAGGATGAAGACAATCGCAACGATCGCGCCCGCCGCCCCGAGGATCCTCACGCGGGCGTCACGTGCCACCACCGGCAGCAGCACGAGGTAGGGCAGGGTGAGCGAGAGGTACGTGGCGAAGTTGTTCTGGTTGCCGAAGAACGACGTGGCGGCGAAAGCGCCCTCGCGGGGCGTGAGCGCCGAGGCGGGGAAGTGCACGCCCGCGAACACCTCGGCCAGTGCACCCAGGATTGACAATACGAACGCCACGGTCAGCGCACCCAGCACCCACGACAGATACCTGCGTGACGATGCCGTGATCGGAATGGCCAGCATCAGTCCGCTGCTGATGATGAGAAAGGTCGTCCAGCGGATGGCGTCGGTGGTCGACCCGGCCCAACTGATCGACACCAGCGCCCAGCCCACCCAGCCCGCCACCAGCGCCATGGGCATGCCGAGGCCATTGGGCACCGGGAGCCCCCGGCCCATCAGCAGCCAGGTGGCGATGCCCAGAATGATGAGGACGGCCACGAGCCTGAACGCGAACACCTCGGCGTGGCCGGGAACCCCGAGGTTGGGGCCGATGATCGCCGTGATGAGGGCGACCAGCACCGCGGCGCGGCCGAGCTCGGGCAGGGTGCGGGCCCCGACCAGCACGACTCCCACAAGCGCCACGGCCAGCAGCACGCCGGGGACTGGCGCGTACGCAGCGAGGGCGCCTGCGGCGAGCGCGGCGACGAGAACGAGGACCGCGGCGCGGATGCCGACACCCCCTGGGGCGCCGGTCGGCCCGGTGGGTACGCGTACCGACATCTGAGAGGTGACGCTAGCAGGAGCGCCGCCGCTGCCCGTTACGCGGGGCGCCCCGCGGCCGCTGCCAGAATCCCCAGCACGCGGTCGGTTTCGTGCGGAAGGGAGTGCTTCATGGCCGCCGCACGGCAGGTCTCCGGGTCGGGCTCGTCATCGAGCATCCGCACGAGCCCCTCTGCGATGGACACCGGATTGCGCGGATCCACGATCACGCCCGCCACGCCGTCGGGCACGACCTCTTTCAGGCCCCCCACCGACGTACCCACCACGGGGCGCCCACTGGCCATGGCCTCCAGCGCGGCCACACCCAGCGGTTCCACCAGGCTCACCTGCGCCACCACGTCGGCCGCGGTCATCCAGTCGGTCACGCTCCGGTTGGGGACCACGCCCGTTCTGTGCACGGCACCGGGGATACCGAGACGCCGCGCACCGGCATCGATGACCGCGGCCTGGGGTCCGTCCCCCACGAACACCAGACGGGCATCGGGACGATCGGCGTGCAGGCGTGCGAATGCCTGCAGAAGTCCCATGGGATTCTTGCGCTCGCTGAGACCACCGACGGCAAGGATGACGGGCACGTCGGCGGGGAGCGACAGCCGTGCGCGCGCGGCCAACCGGTCACCGATCTGGAAGCGGTCGGTATCCACTCCCATGCTGGCGACCTCAACCCGCTCGGGTCGCAGGCCCTCCTCGTACATCCGCCCGGCGAGCCACTCGCTTACGGCGATGACCATCGCGGCTCCCGACACGGCCCCGCTGCTCAGCTGGCGGATGGTTCCGCGCGAGAGATTGGCCACGTCCCCGCCGTGTGCGGTGATCACCCAGGGGGTGCGTCGCATGCGGCCCGCAAGCGACGCGATGAGGCCGGTGGGAAAGAGGTAGTGCGCCCAGATCACATCGACGTCCCCGGCATCACTCATGGCCTTCGTGGCCAGACGTGCGTACTTCGCGGGCGTGCGAAGTACCCCGGATGCGCGGCTATTGATGACCACGCGATCAACATCGACGCCGCGGGTCTCCATGCAGTCGCACATGCGCTCGATAAACGCCCCGTAGTCGGGTGCACCCGGTCCGGGGTACATGTTCGACAGGCACATCACACGCAGGGGCGGGAGGGTCATGGCGCCTCCGCGCTGCCCGGCTCGGGCAGGCCGTTGTTCCGCGCCGTGGCCACGATCACAGCGATCCCCGCCGCAAGCAGCCACGTGTATGGGTCCTCAATGAGCGCCGAGTACAGGAGCGCATGCACGAAGATGCCCACGAGGCCGGCAAGCATCATCGCGCCGGGCACGCCCACGTCGTCGTCGCGCTCGCGGCCAGCGCGGATGCCCACCAGCAGCGCCAGCACCGAGAGCCACGTAAACAGGGCGAATCCGACGACGCCCTCTTCGCTGAGGATGGTGACGGGCGCATTGTGCGAGATGACCACGCGGGTCTTACGCAGTTCGCCACGCGAGAGCAGCGCCGAGTAGTCGGTGGCGAACGAACCGAGCCCCCCACCCACCACTGGGTGGGCCTTCCACATATCCACCCCACCGTTCACCAGGTCAAAGCGCCCTTCGCTCACCTTGGACAGGCGCGATGTGGACGTGAGGGCATCGCGCACCTGATGCGATCCGGCCACGGCGACGCCGAACCCGAGCACGCTGAAGATGACCGCGATGATGACCACGCGCCTGGCACCGAACATGCGCAGCGACATGATGAACAGCCCGACCATCAGCATGAGCGCGCTCGAGCGCGAGAACGTCACCGTGAGGCCGGCGGCGTAGATGATCTCGGCCGCCGCACAGGCGATAAGTACCCGCCCATCCGCTCGCTTCAGGTACGCCACGGCCACGCCGACGAGCATGGCCAGCACCAGATAGCGCCCCAGGATGTTGGGGTCGTAGAAGATCGAGTTGACCCGGAAGAAGCGGCTGTACACGTTGGCCTGCTCGAGGCGGTGGTTCCACAGCACGCCGCGGCCGATGTACTCGCCCACCGCCAGCAGCGACACGGGGATGGCCATTGCCATTGTGGTGATGGCAAGCACCGGGAGTGCGCGGCCCCGTCGCCACAACTGCACGGCGACCACATACAGCAACAGGAACGGGATCCAGAAGAAGGTGATCTTGGTGGCGGCCTGGGGGATATCTGACGACCAGCACAGCGACACCAGCGCGAAGCCCACGAACAGCAGCAGTGGCAGGTCGAGCGCCGTGCCGACCCAGGGACGCGACCCGGAGCCGCCACGTGCCTGCCACGCCCACATGATGAGGCCCAGCACGATCACCCCGTAGAGCGGGATGAGCAGGTTGGCGTCGGTACCCCCGACGGAGATGGGGATGCGAACAGGCAGTGCCAGGCCCAGGAGAAGGAACCACACCCACGTACGAGTGGCCAGAAACTTGCCGATGGCGGCGGCAATACCGAGACCAATGACGATGGCCACCATGGCCGCGACCGCGCCTGTGGGCCGCGCGAGGCGGTCCTGGATTCCGGACGGCACCAGGGTGGCCGCCATGGCGATCCACGCAGCGAGGAGAATGACCAGGCCGGTGCCACGGCGCGCGCCATCGGGCAGGCGGAGCGGGTCGGCGATGACCCGCGGCATGAGCATTACGGCCATTCCAGCGGCTCCGGCGATGGCTGCGGCCTCGCGCACCATTACCGCGGTCATGGGCGCGCTCCCGGCGTCAAAGTGGCCTTCGCGGCCCGCTTCACGGGTGCGCAGGGGCGGGTGGTGCGCGCCGTATTACCCGCCGGATCGCTCACGGCCGCCACGATCGGCTGCGCTCCCGAAGCCACCCGGCGGGTGGTCCACGTGAATGTTCCCTGTGCCGGCAGGGCACGCGGGTCGGTCGTGGCGTTGGTGGCTGGTGAGGTGACCACCAGGCGTGTGGGCTCGTCTGGTCCGGTGACCACTGCCACACATGACCTGCCGGCAATGCGAACTGCCAGCACGGGTGCCCCCGGCGCGGTGGTGTCCACCACGATGCGCCGGCTCTTGGAGAACTTCTTCTGCCCGACATGGGCTTCGAGATCAATTGTGTAGGTGCCGTCGGGCACCGTCGCGGTGCCACCGTCGCCATTGCCGGTCCACGGCACGCTGAGCGTCTTGGTGCGCACCACGGCACCGTCGGCGAGGGTGCGCACCAAAGCGCCCGAGGAATCCTTCACCACGATGGACACCGAACTGGGTTCGCTCAGCCGGATGGATACCCGGGCCACATCACGGGCCCCCGGTGTTCCCGGGCTGAAGAGGCGGGTGGCGGTGAAGCGCGTGATGATGGGCGGCGGCGTGGTGAACGCGAACGGCAACACGAACACGCCGAACGCCACCAGCAGCAGCGCGATGATGCCCCCGGCAATCCAGCCGCGCCGCCCGGGGGCGGCTACGGACCCACCCGCCGCTCGATCAGGCATCAGGGGAGGGGCCGGAAGCCCAGCACAATGTAGAAGCCGAAGCGCCCCACGGGGGTGGCGGACAGTTTCTTCTCGCTCGTACGTACTGGCGCGAATTTGTAGATGCGACCGATCTGCGATCCGATCTTCCCGCCCGGGCGGAAGAAGATGCCGCGCTTGCTCACAGGCACCATGCCCGCCGCCGCCGCGTGCGACTCGAGATCCACCCACGACTGCCAGTTGTCAATGGGGGCCAAGCTCAACTTGATGCCGGGAACGCCGTGCTCCGACATCCAGCGCCGGGCCCCGGGAAGGCTGCGGCGATTGGGTGTGGAGATGACAAGCAGGCCACCGGGCGCCATCTGCTTGCGCAGCGCACGCAGGCAGGCGCGCGGGTCCTCCAGGTGCTCGAGCACGTCGGTGAGCGTGACCAGGTCGTAGGGACCCTCGGGTGGCTCATACGCGCTGCCCACCACGGCGTCGAGGCGATCGGCTGCGCCCAGGTCCTTCAGGCGGGTACGGGCGATCTCCACAGACTCAGGCGACAGGTCGATTCCCACACCCGAGTACCCGCGTCGGGCGAGCTCCTCAAGCAGGAATCCCCCGCCGCAGCCCACGTCGAGCACGCGGCCACCGGGCCCCGGGCCATGCTGGTCAATTGTGGCGAGCACGCATGACATGCGGCTCTGCAGGTGCCAGTTCTCCTGCTCCACCGCGCGCAGGCGCGGCGCGATGCGGTCGTAGTACGCCTGAACATCGTCCAGTCGCTCGTCCGTACGCTCATCCCGGTGGTCGGTCATCGACTCCATTCCGCCGGTCGCGACTGGCCAGCGGTCGCCTGACGGAAGGCGCCCCAAGCGGGCTTCTGCGTGAGGTCTTCACGAAGGAGGCCGCCCGTCCAGTACGGATTGTCCTGAAGGTTGAACCACATGGCCACTTCCACACGGGGATACCGGTTCGCCATCGTCTGCGTCTGCGTGAGCCACGATGCCTGCTGGGACTCGCTCACGAAGTAGCGGTGATAACGGTTGTACGACGTGTGATACCCGGTCTCCGTCACATAGATGGGAGCGCCGGGCGACAGCCTATCCACCAGCGACTGGATCTGCGGGATTGTCTTCCACGACGGCACGAAGTACGCCTGCGTGGGTGATCCGATGGGGTACAGGTGCATGCTCCACGCGTCGAGTGGTACGCGGTTTCGCACCATCTCCTTTGCGAAGGTCAGCGTGCCCACCGACGAGTCGGTCGAGTTGCAGGATGAGTCACCCACCGGGCCGGTGACGCCCCCGATGACGATTGCCGTGGGGCTCACGGCCTTGATCTGCGCGTACGAGGCCGCGAGCAGTGCGGCGTATGCCCGCGCCGAGTCGAGCACGTAGCGCCCGCCCTGACGCCGGCACTGCGGGTACCAGTAGGTGGCGATGTTGGGCTCGTTCCACACCTCGATGCGGCGCACCAGCGGAAGGGTGCCGCCCGCCGCATCGGGCCATGTGCCGTTGTACCGCCGCGCGATGGCCGCCGCGAATGCTGCGCCATCGGCCGTGCGCGGTGCCGCGTTGCGGTCGCCCGAGGGTGTCTCCCACTTGGGTGTCCAGGCGAAGTCCACGATGGGCGTGATGTCGCGCGCACGCAGGCCCTTGATGATGGCGTCGTAGCGGGCCCAGTCGTAGGCCGGGTCACCGGGGTCGGATGCATCAGCCGGGCGCGTGGGGGCCACGAAACCCCAAAGGATGTCCACGCGGGTGATGGTGGTGCCGGTGCTCTGCAGCAGGTCAAGTCGCTGCTCGAGTGCGGCGCCTGACAGGTTGGGCAGTTGGTCGTCCTGCAGCGCCATCTGGGCACCCATCGCCGGGCTCACCGCGATGGCGGTTGCGACGATGGCGAGCGCCACGCGCAGCCACTTCATCGGACACTCCCCAGCACGCGGCCAACGGTGCTCTTCACGGTTGTCGTGTGCTTCTTCACGGTGGCCTTCCTGGTGATGCGCTCAAACACCACGATGCGTCTGCCGTCGGTCGCGAGCGCCGCCACCGTGCCCTTGGCGGTTCCCGACGCCCTGGCCTTTGTTCCCCCCTTGCTGGAGAACACCTTGATGCCCGTCCCGATCACGATCGCATTGCCGCCGGCCGCGACCACGGGCGACCCCGATCCACTCCACACGGTGCGGGCTGCGCCCGAGGGCACGTCGGTGCGTACGACCTTGGCTCGGCTGCCGCTCTTCACCACGGCCACCACGAACAGTGGGGTGGCGAACACGCTCCTCACGATGCCGCCCTGCGCCACTGTGCGCACGCCGCTCACGCCGTCGTCACCGGGAATACCGATCGAGATCGACGACGAGCCCTTGCCGGCCCACGCCGCCACGCCCGTCGCAATTGACGCGAGTCCCGGGCCCGTGTTGCCGGGAATCGACACCGAGGTTGCGCGCAAATCACCCTCCACGGGGCTCGCACTGCCGAGCACCGCACCCGATGCACTGCCTGCAATCCAACGCACCCGGGTGCCATCAAGTCCGGCCCCGGCCGGCGCGGGCGCGCCATCGCGACCATCGCTCGACAGCACAACCTCGGTACTGGTCGGGTCGCAGCACCAGATCACCGGCCCGGCATATGCGGCACCTGGCGCGATGGTGACGTAGCCCCTGCCCGTTCCCGTCGCCCGAACCCGTGCACCATTCGAGATGCCGGCGCTGGTGCGGATGAGCACCGGCTCCGTCACCTTGCCGATGGATCCGCTGAAGGGCGCACGGCCGGTGTCGGTGCGCCAGTACGTGAACGTGGCTGCCTTGGCCGGAGCGGTGTCGCTCCACACCAGCGCACCGCCGCCGATGTCGGCCGTGATGGTCCCCCAGCCGTCCAGCACGACGTTGGCCGCCTGTGCCGAGCCGGCCAGCGCGAGGGCCGCCACGCCCGTAATGGCCGCGAGTCCCAGTGCGGTTCGTCGCCTCACGTGGATTCCCCTGATCGGATCGTCGCCACTGCCTCGCCGAGCAGCGCCTCACTGGCGGCGGCGCGCGATGGGTCGCACAGCGGTGTCATGTTTGTGAGCTGCACGTGCTGCGCCCCGGCATCCGCGAGGGCACGTACGCCGCTGGCGATGTCATCGGGTGTGCCATGGATGACCGTGCCCAGCAGCACCTCATCGGGCACCGCCGCCGCCAGTGCCAGTGCCTCATCGCGACCGATGGCCATGGGCTGCAATTCGGTGATGCCGAACACACCCTTTCCCAGCGGGTGGTCAACGCCAGCGGCCTCGAATGCCTCGGATGGACGCGTGAGCGCAATGAATCGGAACAGCAGTGAGTTCAGGATGACTTGCCGGGCGTCGTCAATTGAGTCGGCGACCACCACGCGGCAGTAGGCCCCGGCGGTGACGTCACCGAGTGCACGGCCCGCGGCCGCCTGCGCCGCGCGCACCTGCGCGAGCATGGCCGAATAGCCATCCACATCTGTGGCGAGGGGAAGCCAGCCATCGGCCAGGCGCCCCACCAGTGCGAGGCCCTTGGGCCGGTGCGCGCCAACCCAGATGGGCGGCGGGCGGTCGCCGACCGGGCGCACGCCCATGCAGGCACCCTCGAGCGTGAATATCTCGCCGGCGTAGTCCACGGGCCCCGGGTCCGACATGAGCAGGCGCATCACCTCGATGCCTTCCTCAAGTCGCCTGAGCGGCCGGGCATTGGTCATTCCGTATGGCCCCAGGTTGAGCTGCTCGCCAGTGCCGATTCCCAGCATGAACCTGCCGCCGGTCAGGTGGTCGAGCGTGAGGGCGGTCTGCGCCAGGCTGGCGGGGTTGCGCCGCACCAGATCGGTGACGCCGATTCCCAGCCTGATGCGCTTGGTGGAAAGGCCCGACTGCGCGATGACCGGCACGGGGTCGAACCACACGTGCGGGCTGGGCTGTGCTGCGGCCTGGGGCACCAGCTCGGGGTCCCAGATGCCCATGGGGAACCAGTGCAGCAGGTGGTCGGCCCACCACATGGCGTCGTAGCCATCGGCCTCGCGGCGTGCGGCAGCACCCACGGCCGCCTCCGACGGCGGCCGCGCGGGGCCCATGCACGAGATCTCAAGGGGTCGCGACATCGCGGCGAGGCTAGCGGAGGCCCCGCTGGGTGCGGCCTGCGCGGGGTCTCATGTCACGCCCCGTCATCGTTGCCATGCAGCGGCATGAGGGGATGCTGCACGGCCCCATGCCGCTGCCGCCCCGTGTGCGCATGCGTGTACTCAGGGCGTGCTGGCCCCGGGCGGCAGCACCGATTCGCCACGCGCCTCCTCGATGTCATCCAACTGCGTCGTGAGCCACTTGGCGATGTCGTTCTCCATCACCACCTGGCGGATGGCCTCGGCACGCCCTTGCCGCTCGGCCCGCGGCATGGTGAGCGCTGTGTGCAGCGCCTCGGCCTGCGCCTCGATGTCAAAGGGGTTGACGCCGATGGCGAACGCACCGATCTCCTCGTAGGCCCCCACGTTTTCGCTGAGGATGAGCACCCCGTCGCGCTCATTGACCAGCGGGGCCTCCTTGGCCACCAGGTTCATGCCGTCAAAGATCGAGTTCACCATCATCACGTCGAAGTGCTTGTACGCGGTGACCGCCAGCGGGAGGTTGCTCTCGAACCTGAGGTCGATTGGCATCCAGTCGGTATTGCCGTGCTTGGTGTTGATGCTGCTCACGATGTCGGTGATGCGGTTGACGTACTCCACATACTCCGGCACGTCCTGGCGCGAGGGCTGGAGCATTGCGAAGAACGTGATCTCCTCGTGGAACTCCGGGTGCCGGTCCAGAAAGACATCAAACGCGGTGAACCCGCGCAGGATGTTCTTGGACAGGTCGGTGCGGTCCACCCGCACCACCAGACTGCGTCGCCGACGCCTGAGGAACTGGGCCTCCTCGGTTGCCACCGCCTTGCTGGCGGCGAGCTCGATGAATCCGTCGGCATCGATTGAGATGGGGTAGTGCCGCACACGCACCCGGCGCCCGCGGTAGGTGACACACATTTTCGCGTAGTCCACCTCCAGCCCCAGCAGGTCCTCGCACGAGAGCAGGAAGTTGCGCGCGTACCGCTGGGTGTGGAAGGCGACGATGTCGTTGGCCAGAAGGCCTTCGATCACCTGATCGCGGATGACGGTGGGCAGCACGCGCCAGTAGTCCGGCTGTGGCCACGGGATGTGCACGAAGAAGTGCAGGAAGGCATTTGGGACGCGCTCACGCACGATCCCGGGGGCGGTGTACAGGTGGTAGTCGTGCAACATCACCACGGCACCTGGGTGCTCAGCGAGGGTGGCGACCACGGCGTCGGCGAACAGCCGGTTGGCGGCGAGATAGCCGTTCTCCCACGCCGCGAACTCCTCCACGCGGATGTCCGGCACGTTTGAGAGGTCCCAGAGGTAGTGCTGGATGAACCACAGCATCGGGTTCGCAACCACGTTGTAGTACTGCTCGTAGACGTCGGCGTCTATCTCTACGAAACGCCCGCGGGTGTCCACTCCGAGCCCCGGGATGCGCACCTCGCCACCGCTTTCGTGCTGTACCCGGGCGTCTCCGTTCTCGATGGCGGCGGAGATCCACACGGCGGGCGCCACGTTGACCAGGCCTGAGAGCGCGGTCACCAGTCCACCGCCCGAGCGCACCATCGTGGTGCCACCCGCGCCGTCGTCCACAAAGCCAACCGGGCCACGATTGGATACGAGGATGAGCGGTGGTGTCTCCATTCCCACATCGTGCCCGAGAGAGACCGCAACGCGCCGTGCATCGGGCAGAGGGGGGCGGAAGGATCGTGGTGCGATACTTCCCCGGTGCTGAATGGCCGCCTTTATCGGCTCTCGTGGCTGGTGGCGCTCGTCGCCCTGCTCGTCGCCCTGCTTACCCTTGAATCGCTGGGAGGCGCACCCGAACCTCCGCTGCCCCCGGCGTTCGATGCCATTGCCGCACGTGGGCTGGCCGCCGACCTGAACGGGGTCGCCCCCCAGCGGGTGCCGGGCACAGCGGGGGATCAGCGTGCCGCGGACTGGATGGTGACGCAGTTCGAGGGTGTGCCGGGTGCCACGGCGGTGCGGCGGCAGGTGTTCTCGGTTACCACTCCCGGTGGTCGCATCACTACCCAGAACGTCTATGTGTCGCTGCCCGCACACAGCGGCGCCTCCTCGCGCCATGCCCTCGTCATCTCGGCGCCTCGCGACACCCCACCTGGCGTGAGCGGCGGCGAGAGCGGTTCAGCTGTGCTGGTGCAGTTGGCCCGGGCGCTTGGCACGGTGGCACGCGAGCGCCCCGTTCTTGTGGTGTCAACGGGCGGATCCACCATCGGCAACGCCGGCGCACGTTGGTTCGCAGAGCGGTTCAATCAGGTGCCGGTCGAGGCAGCTATCTCGCTGGACGATCCGGCCGGTGATCCGGTGGCCCTGCACATCTGGGACGACGGCCAGGATGGCCGACGTGCGCTGGCACTCGGCGCCACGGCCGTGCAGGCCGCGGCACGCGCGGGCGCCACGGTTGCCGATGCCCCGGGCCCATTCCCCCAGATCGCCGCGATGGGTGTGCCGCAGACCAGCGGTGATCAGGCGGCCTACATCGCCGCGGGCATCCCATCGGTGTCGTTGGCCTCACGTCCTGAGCGCCCCGCGGTGGGTGGCAACCTGGCCACCGAGGCCGCCCTCGGATCGTCGGGGCGCACCGCCGAGACATTGCTCGGCGCACTCGATCTGGTGGATGCGGTGCCGAGGCCGTCTGCCGGCCTCATCATCGGCGGCCGGGAATTGCGTTCGGTAATGAGCCGCATCGTCATCCTGCTACTCGCCCTTCCTCTCTTCGTGGCGGCGCTCGATCTGGCAGTGCGTCTGCGCCGGGCGGGGGTGCGCGTGCTCCCGTTCATCGCCGCCCTCGGGTGGCGCCTGTTGCCGTTGGTGGTCGGCATGCTGGTGGCCCACCTGCTGGCCACCGCAGGCATGCTGGCGTCGGCAGCCGGCGGATGGCCCCCACTGGCGGGTTCGGTGCCATTCGACCTCCCGGCGGTTGTGGCAATGCTGCTGGCCGTGGGTGCCGGCGTGCTCACCTGGCTGGCCGTGCGTCTGCGGGCGATCCGCCGGGATGCCGAGGTGGCGTCCCGTGCCGCTGCGGGCGTCATCGCCCTTGGCGGCGTCTGTCTGGTGCTCTGGATCGTGAGTCCATTCGCGCTGGTCATCGCCCTTCCGGCGGCGCACGCGGCGCTGGTGGTCACCCGGGCCCGGCGGTCGTGGCAGGTGGTGGCGCTTGCCATCATTGCCATGACACCAATCGTGCTTCTGTGCGTCTGGTTGTCCGGCCGCATCGACCGCGGCTTCGTCGGGTCGGTCTGGTACCTCATCGAGACGACCCTGGCCGGCGGGCGCGGGGTCGCCGGCCCAGTGCTGGCCGCCGCGATCCTGATAATCACCTGGAGCCTTGGGGGTCTGGTCATGCGCCGCGTGCGCCGTGGTCTGGTGGCTGCCGGTCCCTACAAGCCCATTCCCAGCGAGCATGAGCGGCAGGCCCGCCGTGGCCGCCGCCCGCTTCCATCGCTCGGTCGCCGCCGCGACCGCCGCCGTGAGACCACTGGAGGTCCCACCCGTTGACCGCACCACGCCTCATCTCGGTCGTCATCCCGGTGTACGACGAGCGCGACTCGCTTGTGCAGTTGGTGAACGAACTGCTGCCAGTCATGCGCACCGTCGGCGCGCCGTACGAGGTGATCTTCATCGACGACGGCTCACGTGATGGCAGCGACGTGGTGCTCGCGGGTCTTGCGGCGCTCCACGAAGAGATCCGCGTCATCAAGATGCGAAGCAACTTCGGGAAGGGGCCGGCGCTCACCGCCGGCTTCACCGAGGCACAGGGGGATGTCGTCATCACGCTCGACGCCGACCTGCAGGACGACCCCGCTGAGATCCCGCGGATGCTCGCGGCGCTTGCCGAGGGCGCCGACCTGGTGTCGGGGTGGAAGAAGGAGCGCCACGACCCCTGGAACAAGCGCATCCCATCGAAGCTCTTCAACGCCACTGCCCGCAAGGCATCCGGGCTTGAGCTGCACGACCTCAACTGCGGGTTCAAGGCCTATCGCGCCGACGTGGTGCGAGCGCTGGCGATCCCCGGCGAGATGTACCGCTTTATCCCCGCCATTGCGGCGTCGGAGGGCTTTACGGTCGTGGAGATCCCCGTCAATCACCGGGCACGGCAGCACGGCAAGAGCAAGTACGGATTTGAGCGGTACCTGCGCGGGATGCTCGATCTGGTGACCATCTCGATCGTCGGCCGATTCCGTCACCGACCCATGCATCTGTTCGGTGGCGCCGGTCTGCTGCTGTTCTTCATCGGCGTGCTGATCGGCATCTACCTCACGGTCCTCAAGTTCTTCGGGGAGGCCATCGGCGGCCGCCCGCTGCTCATCCTCGCGGTGCTGCTCATCGTGGTGGGCGTCCAGTTGTTCACTCTCGGCCTGGTGAGCGAGCTGATCCAGCGCGGTCGCCTGCGGTCGGAGGAGGACGAGGCGGCGTCACGCATCGAGCGCATCATCGAGGGGTGATCCGCCCGCTGCGAGTCGAGTGGGTGGGCACCTACGAGCGCGACTATCCGCGTACCCGCGTGCTGGTGGCGGGTCTGCGCTCGCTCGGGGTCGTTGTTGACGAGCGGCACAGGCCCGTGTGGGAGCGCACCACCCACAAGGCCGGGGGCTTCCTGTCGCCGGGGAGTCTCGTGAAGGCGGGCGGCAGTTACGCGGCAGCCTGGGCCGGTCTGGCCGTGGAGCGGCGTCCGGGCGGATCGCCGCACGTGGTGGTGGCGGGATACCCGGCGCAGCCCGACGCGGTGCCGGCATGGGTGGTGGCCCGTCGCCATCGGGCGTTGCTGGTGGTGGACATGATGATCTCGCTCACCGACACGCTGGCCGGCGACCGTGCGCGGGTGGGTCGCATGGGCGGTGCCGTGCTCGCCGGAATCGACCGCACCACGCTGCGCCTGGCCGACCTCGTGCTGTGCGACACCCACGCCAACGCCAACTTCATGGCCATGCGCTTTGGCGTGCCACGGGACCGCCTGGTGGTGGCGCCAGTGGGTGCCGAACCCGATGCCTTTCCACCCACCCCGCAACCTTCTGGACCTCTGCACGTGCTCTGGTACGGCAAGCTCGCGCCAATGCATGGCCTCGAAGTCATCGTGAGCGCGGCGCGCGGTGAGGGAGTGCCGCCCGTCCGCCTCATTGGCAGCGGCCAGCTCGATAGCTGGCTGGCGCATGAGATACGTCGCGACCCCCCAAAGGGGCTCCAGCACGTGCCGTGGGTTCCCTACGAGGCGCTCGCGGGCGAGATTGCATCAAGTGGGGTGGTGCTGGGCGTGTTCGGCCAGAGCGACAAGGCCTCGCGGGTCATCCCCAACAAGGTGTTCCAGGCCATGGCGGCTGCTCGCCCGGTGGTGACCGCCGACACGCCCGGTATCCGCGAGGCCCTGGTGCACGGGGAGAACGCCCTGCTGGTGCCCGCCGGCGATCCCGATGCGCTGGCCGAAGCGCTGCGGACACTGGCCGGCGACCCGGCCCTGCGCGAGCGCCTGGGCACCGCGGCGCGCCGACGGTACGAGGAAATGGGTACCCCCCAAGCGGTGGCAGCGCCCCTGCTGGACGCCATTCGGCGCAGCCGCCCATGAGCGATCGCCGCAACCTCATGCGCGTGCTCGGCACCGTGGCCGGGCTGCTCATCATCGCCGCCCTTGGGTGGACGGTGTACAACGCGTGGGACGTCGTTACCGCATTCGATTGGCAGCCATCAGCGGGCTGGCTGGTACTGGGTGGCGGCCTGGTGCTGGTGTCGCTGACGCTCTCGGCCTTCGCCTACGAGGCGATTCTGGGCGGCCTGCACCACCCTGCTCCGCCGGTCGCCGCCACGGTCGCTGCATGGGCCAAGTCGTTGCTGGGGCGGTACGTGCCGGGCAACGTCCTGATGCTCGTGGGCCGTGCGGTGATGGCCCAGGCCCATGGGGTTCCAAAGATGGTCACCCTCGCGGCAACCACCTACGAGCAGGTGATCGCACTCGCAGCAGCGGCGATGCTGGCCGTGGTTGCGCTGCTCGACATCGGCAGCGGAAGTGCTGTCGGACCGCTGGCCTGGCTGGTGCTGGGGGTGCCGCTCGCGTCGCTCTTGCTGCACCCCCGCATTTTCGGCCCCGCATCCACGTGGCTGCTGGCCCGGGCGAAGCGCGCCCCGCTGGGTGCGCTCATGCCCTTCCGCCGGGTTCTCCTGATGATGGTCTGGTACCTCGTCATCTCGGCGCTGCTGGCACTCGGCGTGTGGGCGCTGGTGCGCGGGATGGGCGGCCCGGCCATCGGTAACCCGGTGGGTGTTGCCAGCGGGTTCCTGCTCGCATTCGTGATCTCGATGCTGGTGTTCGTGGTGCCATCCGGGCTCGGCATCCGCGACGCCCTGTTTGCGCTGGTGCTCTCGCGCCAGGTACCGGGCGGCGTGGCCATCGCGCTGTCGGTGGGGTCGCGCCTTGCGCTTATCGTGGTGGAGCTGGTGTTCGTCGCCCTGGCTGCGGCCTGGGGCCGGCGGGTGTCACCCCGATGAGCACAGCCCCGCTCGCTGGCCGGCTGAACCCCCACGCCATCACCCGCGATCTCCCACGGCTTCTGGTGTGGCTCATGGTGGCGGGGTGGGCATCGCTCTTCTCCTGGCTGGCGGTGGAGCGCCACGAGGCATGGTGGACCGGGCGCTTTGATCTGGGCAACATGGTGCAGGCGATCTGGAGTACCGCTCAGGGGCATCCGCTCCAGGCAACCGACGCGGCCGGCGCGCAGATCAGCCGGCTGGGATCGCATGTCGATCCGCTGCTCATGGTGTTCGCTCCGCTGCAGTGGGTCACCACGTCGCCTGTGCCCCTACTGGTGGCGCAGGCGCTGATCGTGGCGCTGGGGGCACTGCCGGCATTCTGGCTGGGCCGCCTGTGGCTGCGCGACGACCGCCTGGCGGTAGCCGCCGCCGCCGTCTACCTGCTGTATGTGCCGCTGCAGTGGGCAGTACTCACCGACTTCCACGCAGTGACCCTTGCCGCGCCGCTCATCATGTATGCCATCTGGGCAGCCGAGACCCACCGTGATGTGGTGCTCGGTGTCACGGCCGGGCTCGCCCTGCTGTCGAAGGAGCAGGTGGGCCTCTCCATCGCCATGCTCGGGCTGTGGATTGCGATACGCCATCGCCGCCGTATCGCAGGCGCCGTGCTTGCCGTCTGCGCCCTGGCATGGACGGCCATGGCGGTACTGGTCATCATCCCCGCGGCCGGAAGTGGGCTGCCCGCCCCGTTTGCCGAGCGCTACGGCAAGTTCGGTGCCACCCCCGCAAAGGCTCTCGTGGGCGCGGTGACGCATCCGGTGGACCTCGTCACCACCCTTGGCGGCTGGTCGCGTCTGTCGTACCTGCTCATCCTCCTCGTGCCGCTGCTTCTGCTGCCGCTGGCCGCACCACTGCTGGCGGCGTGCGCGCTCCCTGATCTGCTCATGAACATGCTCGCCGAGTGGTGGCCCAACTACTCGGTGGAGTTCCACTACGCGGCCGTACCGAGTCCGTACCTCATCGCCGCTGCCCTGCTCGGGCTCTCAAAGCTGCGCGAGCGCGGGCGGCCGCCCTGGCTCGGCCGCGCGGCGCGGGCCAGCGGGGGAATGGCGCTGGCGCTTGTGGTTGCGGGAGTGCTGGCCACCATGATCAAGGGCCCACTGCCGTGGTTTCAGGGCGTGTCGGTGGCATCGCCGTCGCGACTGGCGCAGTATGACCGCACCCCCGCGTCGGTGGCGCTCGACCAGGCCGCCGCGCTCATCCCGGATGGCGCCATCGTGTCGGCGGGAAATAATCCCGGGGGGCATCTGTCGGCCCGCACCCGGATCCTGGTGTTCCCGGCCATCGGCGACGCCGAATGGGTGATCGTGGACCGGACGCGTCCCGATATGTACGACCGCCTTGACCCCCGGGGGTTCCAGGTGGCGCTTGACAACTTGGCCGCGCGCCCCGACTTCCGCCTTGTGTGGAACACGGGCGGCGTCGTGGTGTTCCACAGAGTGCGCCCCCGGGCACGCGCATGAGCATGCGCGTGCCCGTGCTCGGCCTCGCCACGGCGGGATGTGGGCTTCTGCTCGCCGTCCTTCCCGGGCTCCCGTGGTACTCGGCCGACCTCCCCACGGGCCCCGCCCAGCTGTCGGGGTACGCCGCCACCGGTGGCACGTGGATCCTCCCTGTCGCCGGTGTGGTGCTGGCGGTAGCGGGGCTCCTCACCGCCTGGTGGAGGCCACGCACAGGCACCCGCCTGGCACGCATTGCCGGCGCATTCATCGTGATGGCAGCGGTGGTGGCCGTCGGGTGGGCCGCACGCGCCGCGCTTGTGCCCGCCGTTGGGGTGGTGGCCGAGCGCCCCGGCATGCCCATATCGCCACTTGGGGGCGACTGGATCATCACCGTGCTGCCCGCGGCATGGATCACCATCGCGGCGGCGGCCCTCGCGGGAATGGCCGGCATCCTGCTGCGCACCGCCCGCCCGGAGGACATGATCGGGCCGGAGGACGTCTCCTAGGGAGTCGGCGGAGGGGCGGCGGGCGCCGTGGGTGCCGGCGCCGCCGCTGGGTCAGGCGCAGGCGCCGGGGCCGGAGCAGGCACCGGTGCAGGGGCTGGTGCGGGAATTGGCACCACCACGGTGTCCGGTGGTTGAACCTTGGTGTTGGTGCCGCCCGTTGAGGTTGTCTTCGGTGTGCTGGTGGTGCGGCCGGTGCTGGTGCTGTTGGCCGAGCTCACGGCGTACTGGGATGCGCTGTCGGTGAAGTCGGATGAGAACGCCGACCACTGAACGGGATCCTTGGGCATCGCCCAGTCGAGTGAGCCGTCCTTCGCGGTGGCAACGCGCATGAAGTCGGCCCAGATCTGCGCCGGGAACGTGCCGCCGGCAACGGTGATGCCGTGCACGCTGGTCATCGAGCGGCGCACGCCATCGGCATTGGGGTAGCCCACCCACACGGCGCACACGTATCGCGGCGTATAGCCCACAAACCAGGCGTCGGTGTAGTCGTCGGTCGTGCCGGTCTTGCCCGCCTGGGCAATGCCGATGTCGGCGGCCCCGCCGGTACCGCCATGCACGTTGTCGCGCAGAATGCGGGTGACCTCGTAGGCCACGCCGTCCGAGAACACGCGAGTGCGCTTCGGGGTGGCCAGGTCGCTGGCCGGTGCGTTCTTGCCCAGATCGGTGATGGAGATGGGCTTCACGCGAAAGCCTCCGTTGGCCAGCGGGGCATACGCCGTGGCCATGTCGAGCGGTGTGACCTCGCCCGACCCCAGACCGATGGAGGGGACCACCGGCAGGTCCTCCTTGATTCCCATGCGCTTCGCCATGTTCACGACGCGGTCCGGGCCCTCGTCAAGGGTCATCTGGATGTACACCGAGTTATCGGAGTGCAGCGTGGCGTCGTGGATGGAGATGGGCCCGGCATAGGTGTTGGAGTACGTGGCCACATTGACCGGACCCCACTTGGGGTCATTGATGTTGATGGGCCGGCTGGCATAGATGGTGGTGTAGGGGTTGGTGCCATCGGCGATCGCGCGCGTCAGTACAAAGGTCTTGAACGTTGATCCGGCCTGGCGCTTGGCCTGGGTCGCGTAGTTGAACTGGCTATCACTGCCGTACGTCTGGCTGGTGGCCATGGCGCGTATGTATCCGGTTCGGGCATCCATCATCACGATGGCGGCGGCGGGGTCGTCGGGCTGACCAAGATTGCGGGCGATCGCCTGCTCGGCAGCCCGCTGCAACTTGGGGTCGATGGTCGTGCGTACGGCCATTCCGCCTTGCTGCACGCGCTGCTCACCGAACTGGTCGAGCAGTTGCTGCCGCACATAATCGAAGAAGTAGCCCTCCTTCTTGCGCTCGTAAAACGTGCCGTGGTGGAGGTCCAGGCCGCTGGCCATCGCGGCGTCAGCATCCGCCCGGCTCACGTAGCCCTGGTTCGCCATCTCGTCCAGCACCGTGTTGCGCCGCGCGGTGGCGTCCTTCGGGTTGAGGAAGGGGTCATACGCCGACGGTGCCTGCGGCAGTCCGGCGAGCAGCGCCGCCTGCGCCAGCGAGATGGCCCACACCGGCTTGTTGAAGTAGGT
>Ga0194056_10000364_pt1 | contig 24534 bp, 17 predicted proteins | sample SepL4413m_MetaG_FD_155458 | JGI IMG/M metagenome (GOLD analysis project Ga0194056, IMG submission 155458) | Anoxic zone freshwater microbial communities from boreal shield lake in IISD Experimental Lakes Area, Ontario, Canada - Sep2016-L442-13m | ecosystem: Environmental > Aquatic > Freshwater... | reverse complement strand
CAACAACCTGGTCAACCTGGTGCCCGGGGCCAGCGTGACCTTCACGCTGGTGGCGGCGGTTTCACCCTCGGCCAGCGGCAACCTCGTGAACACGGCCACGGTGTCCGCGCCCGCCGGCACGACCGACATCAACCCGGCCAACAACTCGGCGACCGACACGGACACGCCCGTAACGGCATTCGACCTGGCGATCAGCAAGACGGACGGTACGGGAAGCTACACGCCTGGCACGAGCACGACGTATTCCATCGTGGTCAGCAATAATGGCCCTTCGGCCGTGGTCGGGGCGGCGGTCAACGATCTACTGCCGGCGTCGATCAACTCCGCCGCCTGGTCCACCTTTGCCTCGGCGGGTGCCAGCGTGGCGACGCCGAGCGGGACGGGGAGCATCGTCAACAACCTGGTCAACCTGGTGCCCGGGGCCAGCGTGACCTTCACGCTGGTGGCGGCGGTTTCACCCTCGGCCAGCGGCAACCTCGTGAACACGGCCACGGTGTCCGCGCCCGCCGGCACGACCGACGTCAACCCGGCCAACAACTCGGCCTCGATTTCGACGCCGATCGACGTACCTGTTGTTCCGACCGATTTCCCTGAGATGAAGATCGTCAAGACCGCGACGCCCAATCCGGTGACCGTCGGTTCTGGCCTGACGTATTCGCTGGTCGTGAGCAATCATTCGCTCACAACTGCCACGGGGGTAACGGTCGTCGATACACTGCCGACAGGATTCGCCTATCTTTCGGCCAGTGGTCAGAATTCGGCGACGATCTCGGGCAACATACTCACTCTTTACCTGGGCACCCTGGGGAAGGAAGGCTCGGGCACGGACACAGTCATGATCACGGTCATGGGCCAAGTCACGACGGCAGCCGCAAGCACAATCACCAACACGGCAGTAGTCTTCAGCGATAATATGGACCCGAACGCCAATCCGGCCGATTTCACGTCAAGCGTCGTGACGAGTGTGGTCCATCTTTTGGCGTTGCCGCCGACCAAATATTGGTATCTCGGACGGACCGCATCCTCGGTTTCGGCGAAAGTTAATGTGCCTGTTGTTCTGCAATCGAACTCCAACCCGACCGACATCACATCGAGCGTCGTGACGACCGTCGTCCGTCCCTTGGCGTTGCCGCCGACCCGATGTCGATACCTTGGTCGGTAAGCTTGGAAATCGCCTGTCATTGGCTCGGGCGGTAGATGTCAGTTAGTAGCGGCCCACCAATAACTGTCGTGTTTTGCCCACTCGCCGAGCGGGGGCGGACGGCACACGGAGTGGGTGAAGCATCGAACGGTGCGTTACGCGAACTAATCTGGAACAGTGGTAAGTGCTTTCAGCGTCTCGACTTCGTGCGCAACCCACCATTTTCCGGCCGGTTCGCTCCACGCACCCTACGGCCTGCTAGCTCGAGTGCTGTCAGGTTGCGAGCCATTCTGTTAATATAAGAGGATTGTTTAACAGAAAATTGCTTACCAAGTTGTCCAGTGGTGCCTGACCGTTTGGTTTCAGTGCCAGCTCGAACAAAATAACTTTGAATCGGACGACGTTTTTTTTGAATTGGTCAGCCAAGACGGGCTGGTATGACATTATTGGATAGGGATATCCTCCTGTGCTTCCCGAATTCTCCAACATGCTCTCCTGGTGGCAATGGTCCATTTTGGCCGCCGTGCCGCCGGCGATCATGCTGCTCTATTTCCTCAAGCTCAAGCGTCGGCCGCTGGAGGTCCCTAGCACGTACCTCTGGCACAAGTCGATCGAAGACCTGCACGTCAACTCGATTTGGCAGCGGCTGCGGAACAATTTGCTGCTCTACCTGCAACTGGCGGTCGTGTTCTTCATCGTTCTGGCCGTGCTCAGGCCAAGCTGGCAGGCCCTCCGCCTCTCCGGCAGTCGGCTGGTCCTCCTGATCGATAACTCGGCCAGCATGCAAGCCACCGACGTCCAGCCGAACCGGCTGGAGGAGGCCAAACGCCGCGTGGGCGAGTTGATCGACCAGATGCGCTCCGGCGAATCCGCCATGCTGATCAGCTTTTCCGACATCGCCCGGGTCGAGCAGAACTTCACCGACAACCGCCAGCAACTCCGTGAGGCCCTAGCTGCAATCCGCCCCAGCCAGCACTCGACGAACCTCTCGGAAGCCCTCAAGCTGGCCGCTGGTCTGGTCAATCCAGGCCAGGCGAACGAAAAATCGACCGATCTCCACGTAGCCGGGACGAAACTCTTCATTTTCAGCGACGGCCGCTTCCCCGCTGTCCTGAACTTCGAGCTAGGCAACCTCGATCCGATCTTCGTGCCGATCGGCCGTTCCGACTCCGCCAACGTGGGCATCGTGGCCTTTGGCGCGAGCCGCGCCGATGATAAAAATGGCAAGCTCCAGGCATTTGCCCGCTTGAGCAACTCCGGCCCGGCGGCGGCTGAAGTTCTGTTGAAATTGTTCGTTAACGACCAGATCCGGGCGACCGACGCCGACCGTTTGAGCATTCCGCCGGGCGAAACCCGGAGGCTGGCCTTCCCGCTGGACGACTTTGATTCGGGCGTTTTGCACCTCCGGGCCGAGACGGGCGACCAACTAGCCGTGGACGACGAGGCGTGGATTGTCGTCAACCCGCCTCGCCGAGCTAGGATTTTGCTGATTACGCCCAAGAACGAACGTCTGGAGCAGGTTCTGGCTACGAAGGCGGCGACCGAATTGGCCGAGGTCCGCGTGGAAACTTCTGATTTTCTCAAGACTAAGACTTATCAGGACCAGATCGAATTGGGCGCGTGGGATCTCGCGGTCTATGATCGGGTTCCGCCATCCAAGATGCCGCGAACCAACACGTTTTTCATCGGCTGCCTTCCGCCCGGGGGCGGCTGGAAGGCCAAGCCCGAGGTCGCCCTGCCGCAAATCATCGATGCCGCCGTGTCGCACCGCTTGATGCAATGGGTCGATATCAACGAGATTCAGAAGGTGATTACGGCCGCGCCGCTGGTTGTGCCGAGCGGGGGGACGGTACTCGTCGATTCCGACGCAGGGCCGTTGCTAGCGACCGCTCCCCGCGAAGGTTTTGAGGACGTGGTACTGGGAATGACCCTGCTCGAGGAGCGCGCGGCAGCCAATGGTTCTCGTGCCATTTATCGAAATACCGACTGGCCCTGGCGAGCGAGTTTTGCCTCGTTCGTATTCAATCTCCTGACGGATCGGGCAGGCAGCCAAGACTTGACGGCCTCCGGTTCCTATCGGCCGGGAATGCCCGTGACCTTTGATGCCCCTGATTCCCGAACCGGACTGGATATCCAGATCCCGTCTGGGACCAAGAAGCATCTTCCGCCCGGTTCCTCCGGCAAGCTGACCTTCACGGTCACGGACGAACTGGGAGTTTATCGGATTCTGTCGGGCGGCAAGCTGGTGCGGCAATTTGCCGTCAATCTGCTCGACCCGGCTGAGAGCAATATCCGACCAGAGGCTGAATCGACCATCAAGATCGGCTATGTGGAAGTGACGGGCAAGACCGGCTGGGTCGCGGGGCACCGTGAAATATGGAGGGAACTGGTGCTTGCCGGTCTGGTGATCGCACTGCTGGAATGGTTTCTCTATCTCCGCCGCGTCCACGTCTGAGAGGATGCGGGATGCAAGAAAATGGCTGGATTCAGGGCGATGTTTGACTCATTGGGGTTGCACGACTCCAGGAAAATTTGGTATATGCCCGTCGCATGCATACAATTCAACGAGGTGGCGATCGGACGAATATCGGTCGCTCGCGTGAGATTGTGGCACGTCGCCAAAATAAATTTTCGTGAATCTTGGGTTCTGAGGTGATTTAGGCTTGACATTTTTTCTATAGAGGATATGAAGATGTTTTAGAGAGTTGCATGCAATTGCCGAAAGGTAAAGAAAACGCACGCAACCCCGAGGGATCGGCATATGAGATGCCGTCCCTGGCCTGTAAAGGCCAACGCCAAGATCCAGGAGGTCTGGATCGGCGACCCTCAAGGAGTTTGAGAGAATGAATGATTTCGATATTGGCCCTTCGACCATTTCTCGCGTGGAAGTCGATGAGGAGCCTCCAGGTAGTTTTAGCCAGAGTCGCTCTTATCACGGTCGTTTACGGGTTCAGCAGCGTCTCTGGCCGCTGACTCTTCCCGAACTGCCGCGGCGAGAAATTTCCACTCCCGCGATAGTCGCCCGTCCTTCCCGCGGGTCACCACGCTGCCGAGCCTTTCGCAAGGCATTTTATCGCGACGTGACCGACAAGCAATGGAACGACTGGCGGTGGCACGCCCGAAATCGCATCCGGACACGCGGGCAACTTGAGAAAATGCTCGAACTTTCCGCGGATGAGCGAGAAGGGCTTGAACGGGCCGGGGAAATCCTGCCGGTTGCCACTACCCCCTACTACATGAGCCTGATTTCGTCGGACGATCCCCAGCAGCCTTTGCGGCGGACCGTTATTCCTACGGCCAGCGAATTCGCGCAGGCTCGGGGCGAATCGGCCGACCCGCTGGGCGAGGATCACGACAGTGCCACCCCCGGAATGGTCCACCGGTATCCCGACCGGGTGTTGCTGTTGGCACTCGATTCCTGTTCCAGCTATTGCCGCTATTGCACCCGTTCGCGGGTTGTTGGCCAGGGCGACATCGTCCCCAATGAGGCTCGGCTGAAGCAGGCTTTTGAATATCTTCGCAATCACAAGGAAGTCCGCGATGTGCTAGTCTCCGGCGGCGACCCGCTCTTCATGAGCGACGACAAGCTGGACTGGATCTTGACGAACCTGCGTTCGATTCCGCACCTGGAGTTCATTCGCATTGGCACAAAAATGCCCGCCGTGCTCCCCCAGCGGATCACCCGGGAGCTGTGCCGGATGCTGCGGAAGCACCATCCACTTTGGATGAGCCTGCACTTTGCCCATCCGGACGAGTGTACGCAGGAATCGTACCAGGCCTGTGAGCGGCTGGCCGACGCGGGCATCCCCCTTGGCTCGCAGACGGTGTTGCTGCGTGGCATTAACGACACCTTGCCGACGATGAAATCGTTGATGCACCACATGCTCAAAATGCGGGTCCGGCCGTATTATCTCTACCAATGCGACCCGATTACCGGCTCCGCCCATTTCCGTACCCCGGTGTCGAAGGGTCTGGAGATTATCGAGGGCCTTCGCGGACACACGACCGGCTATGCCGTGCCCACGTTCGTGATCGACGCTCCGGGCGGCGGTGGCAAGATTCCCTTGCTGCCCAATTACGTCGTCGGCCGCGACGGCGAAGACCTGCTATTGCGGAATTTTGAAGGCAATACCTATCGATATTCCGACCCCGAGGGGGTTTAGAAGCTTATTTACAACTACTGCCAGAATGATACATTAAACCGTTCTGATTCAATCCTGTTCACAATTTCCATCAATAAGGAGTCGCGAGACATGAGTACCAAGATTGGTTTTCGGATCGTTCTGGCCGTGAGTGCCATAATATTTGCGGTTTCTTGGCCGGGGGGCATTTACTCGCAGGAACCGCTGGTCAAGAAAGCCACCGTGCCGGGCGAAGAAGCGCAAAAGAAGGCCACCGCACTGGTTCGCGACGTCTACTCAGAGGAATACCAGCAGGCACGAACCGTCTCGCAAAAGGCCAAGCTGGCAAGAAAACTGATCGAGGACGCCGCTAAGGAAACCGAGCCGGCCGGACAATACGTTTTATTGCGGATCGCACGCGACATGGCGGTCGGGGCTGGCGACGGGGAAGCAGCCTTCCAGGCCATCGAGGAATTGGGCCGGCTGTTCTTCGTCGATGCGTTGGCGATGAAAGCCACCGTGCTGCAGCAGTCCTCCACCTTGACCGGCCGCCCGCCGGATGCCTACAAAAACTTGGTGGAAGCCTTGGCGCCTTTGTTGGACGAAGCGATTCTGCAGGACCGTTTCGACCTGGCCGATGGCATGATGAACACGGCCAAGGCGGCTGCCAGCAAGGCACGTGACTCGAATCTCCGTAAAGACGTTGTGGCGTTGGCAGACCGCGTGGGCAAAGCTCGCTCGGGCTACGAAAAGGTTTCCGCAGCCGTGGCTCTCCTCAAGGAGAAACCGACCGATCCGGACGCCAATTTGCTAGTGGGCAAGTACCGCTGCTTCAGCAAACTTGACTGGGCAACGGGGCTGCCCATGTTGGCGCAAGGCAGCGATGCCACGTTGAAGGAACTTGCCGCACTCGACCTCGACAAGCCGAAGGAGAGCGAGGCCCAGGCAACGATTGGCGATGCCTGGTGGGACGTTGCCGAGAAAGCGGAAGCAAACGACAAACTTGCTGCCCAGCAACGTGCCAAGTTTTGGTATGAGCAGGCGGTGCCGGGACTCAGCGGACTGGTAAAAGCCAAATTGGAGAAACGGTTGCGGCAAATCGGGGAAGTTTCGGTTGTAACCTCTCGGAAGCAAGATACCTCCAAGTGGGAGCTGTCTGGAATCGGTGAGGACGGGCGGATGTATTCGGTAAAGTCCTGTGACAGCGGGCCTTTGTCCGTATCTAAAGTTTATGATATAAAGGGAACACCATATATACAATTTACGCTTAATGGTAAACCTTTTCGTGGCAAATTTAATGGAATGAAGAAAGATTCATGGTCATTTACTTGCAAGAGTGGGGCGACACTTTCAGGAATAGGCGGCGATGGAAAGCGTTATACAGAAGAGTGGACAGGCAAAGGAACATTGCAGCCGCGGAGAGGTCAACCTCTCGGTGGCGGGTATAGTCTAAATGGTAAACCCTGGCCGGATGTAGGCTGGGGAGTACATCCAGATTCTTGGTCAATCACGTGGAAATAGGAGTCGGAACTGGGACGCAGCTAGTATTTTCATGCCATAGACTAGAGTGGCGTTCCTACTCCGACTCTTGGCATAACGAAAGCAGGGCAAGGGAGACCGGACGAACCAGATTTCCGGGAACAACAGGGTACATAAATCAGCGGGTATTGGCGTATGCCGTCCCCGGAACTCCCCGACAGCTTGTGAGTTGATTATTCCGCAGGAACCGAGTCAAAATCATCCGGACGTCAACGGGGGCGTTTGAGGTTTGATGTGCGTCAGCAACCCGGCCAATTTTTCATGCAGACACGAGAGGTTCACGATGGTGCTCAATCTTGGTTCCGATTTAGAAACTGTTTTGATCCAGGTCGCTAGCCGTCAAGGGATAACTGCCGAGGAATTGGCGATCAAGGCACTCAAGGATCGCTTTGTGCGACCGCTCATTCAGCCGAGGGATGATTGGGAACGGTTATTGCTCGAAGCTGGTTCTGACTGCGGTGTGTCGCTCTCCGACGAAGCCGTCAGCAGTGAATGGATATACGACTGATGGCAAAAGGGGAACATCATCGATATTGACGAGCATCAGACGGGAGGGTAGTCCGAGGTGGTCTTCACGGACAAAGAAATCAATTCATTTGACGTCGTTCCGTGGCTACCGTGGACTGGTGTCAACTTGAGTTTTCGGGAGCATGTTTCACGATCCAGAACCAAGCCAGTTCTCTACTCGCAAACCGGGCACTTGCTCAAAGTCGCGGAGATTCGCAGACAGAAGCATCGCCCCATTAGTTAGGGCGGTTGCGGCGATTTTGACGTCCATAGTGCCGATGCGGACCCGCATTTCTCGCAATCGGGTGAACTCGTCCACTGCTCCTTGATCGAACGGCGCAATTTGCCAACGGGCAAAGAAACTAAAAAGACTCACCAAACGCGCATAAGCTGAAATTTGTTTTTGCACGTTGTTTAGGCGGTGAATCAAGGCCAGCCAGCCTCGCATTTGCTCTTCAATCGTGATGGCCGTGACCCCGAAATCCTGATCGTACGACGCACTCATCCTGTCAGTCAAATTGGCCGCCAGTGAGCCTCCTGACTGAAGTATATTGACGTGGTCGGTGTCAAGCAGAATCACGATTCGGATTCCTGCCGCGCTGCCCGCCGCTCGGCCTCACGAATCTTGCGCCCTTCCTCCTGAATCTCCTCAATGACGGCATCTCCCTCAAACATAGCAACGGTACTTTTCCAGTCTTTTTTTTGACTGCCGACGCCAGTAACAAGGGCTGCAACCGTATCTTCTAGGGCACTGACTCGCTCCTCCAGTGTATTTTGTACCATTTCGACCCCTTCAATGACGACCTGAACGATATGGAATTATACCGCGCAGGCGGGAAAATGTCATTCAGCTAATAAAAATTTTCTCCTACGCTCCCCCCCTATCATCCAAGCAAACAATTTTGTAAGATCGCGGGGAATAAAATGTTGCGTCAGCAGTTCTAATCCCCCGGACGAAGTCAGGGGGGGATCTCAAATTTCAGATCTCAAATCACAAATCCACGAACCCGGAACTCTGCCCCTCCGCCATGTTCATCGGCCTGACCTACGACCTGCGTGCTGACTACTTGGCCGCGGGCTATTCCGAAGAGGAAACCGCCGAGTTCGACGGGGTGGCCACGATTGATGCCATCGACGCGGCTTTGCGAGCAATCGGCCATCAGACTGACCGCATCGGCAGCGGAAGGCAACTGGTTGATCGTCTGGCGGCCGGGAACCGCTGGGATCTGGTGTTCAATCTCACCGAGGGTTTGCACGGAACGGCACGCGAGTCCCAGGTGCCGGCCATTTTAGACCTCTACGAGATCCCTTACACCTTCTCGGATCCTCTGGTGCTGGCCGTCTGTCTGCATAAAGGACTGACGAAAACAGTCGTCGGCCAGGCTGGATTGCCCACGACGCCCTTCGTTCTCATCAAAAAAATTGAAGATGTCGAGGCCATCGATCTTCCCTATCCGCTGTTTGCCAAGCCGGTGGCCGAAGGAACCGGCAAGGGAATTTCGGCCAATTCAAAAATAAAGGACCGTGATTCGCTCCGCAGGATCTGCCTGGAATTACTCGCCAGTTGCCGGCAACCAGTCCTCGTCGAAACCTTCCTGCCAGGCCGCGAATTCACCGTCGGCATCCTCGGCACGGGCGACGAGGCCCGGGTGATCGGCAGTATGGAAATCACCCTCCTGCCGGCAGCCGAGGCCGAGGTCTATTCTTACACGAACAAGAACCGCTATGAGGAGTTCTGTCGCTACTTGCCTTGCCGCGGGGCGGACGACACGGAAGTGGCCCAGGCCGAGCAAGTCGCCTTGGCTGCCCATCGGACTTTGGGCTGCCGCGACGCCTCGCGAGTTGACATCCGCTCCGATGGCCAGGGCCGCCCGCATTTCATGGAAGTCAACCCGGTGGCCGGCCTCCACCCCAAGGATTCCGATTTGCCCATGATTTGCGGTTTCTTTGGGATGACCTACCAAGAGCTGATTGAGCAGATTATCGCCGCAGCCAGTTGCCGAGTGACAAAAACCACCGCTGGCAGTAGGGTGGGTTCTAGTCCGCCGTCTCTAGGATACAATACAGAGGCGGGCTAAATCCTACTCTGCTTCCCGAAAATGGTTGCTACGACGCAAACAGGTGCCTATGAACATTGTTATCTTGCACAACGCGGTTTCCACCGACGATTCTCCAGAAGATCTGGACACACTGACTCAGGCCAAGGCGATCGCTGAATCGCTTGGCCGTCTGGGGCACTGTCCGACGACCCTTCCGTGCAGTTTGGATCTGGCCGCGTTGCGCGAGACCTTGCTGGAGTGCCGTCCTCAATTAGTCTTCAACCTCGTCGAATCGCTGGGAGGAACGGATTCCTTGTCCTATCTTGCCGCGGCGGTGTTGGACGCCCTTGGCCTGCCTTTCACCGGCAACCCGACCGACGCACTCTTCACGACCAACCATAAACTGATGTCCAAGCGGATCATGCAGCTTGCCGGGCTGCCGACGCCACACTGGCTTTCGGAGCATGGCTGTGGTTCCGATTCTGACATGGCACCCCTGGAGCCGCCCTGCATTATTAAGTCGGTCTGGGAGCATGGTTCTCGCGGGCTGGACGATAACAACGTGATTCGCGAGGGCGACACCGAGTTGATCCGCCACCGCCTGCGGGAATTCACCGCTCGGACGGGCCGGCCCCATTTTGCAGAAAAGTTCATTGACGGCCGCGAATTCAACCTGCCGATGCTCGACTCGGTCGATGGGCCGCAAATCCTTCCGGTCGGCGAGATGGACTTTTCCACCTTCCCGGCCGACAAACCGCGGATTATCGGTCATCAGGCCAAATGGCACGAAAATTCCTTTGAATACAATAACACGCCGCGGAACTTCAACTTTTCCGAGCCTGATCGCCCACTGGTTGAGCATTTGAAGCGACTGGCCCTGGAATGTTGGCGTTTGTTCGGCCTGCGAGGCTACGTGCGGGTTGACTTCCGCGTCGATCTGGCCGGTCAGCCTTGGATTCTCGAGATCAATACGAATCCATGTCTTTCCCCCGAGGCCGGCTATGTGGCCGCGATGGAAGAGGCCGGCCTGGTCTATGACGACGCCGTCCGTCGGATCGTGCAGAAAGCCGTCGCCGGGCGGGAGGATGCCGTGTGTTAGCCGCGGTGCGACAGTTCTGGGTGCAGCTAGGGCTGTCGTAACATTCGCCCACCCAGAATTATCTCTAGCAAAAACTTTAACCCCATTCATTTTCTCGCCATGCCTATCACTTTTCGCACCGAACTGAACCCGACGGATTGTGCCGCAATCCGCTCCCTCGTTGAATCCACGGGGGTTTTCAATGCGGTCGAGCTTGACTGTGCCGTGGAATTGGCCGATGAACGCCTGAAAGAAGGCCCGGCGAGTGGCTATCATTTCGTCTTTGCCGAAATGGATGGTCGCATGGTCGGCTATGCCTGCTACGGCCCCATCGCCCTGACCATCGGCAGCTACGACCTGTATTGGATTGCCGTGGATAAATCCGTCCAAGGCCAAGGACTGGGCCGAAAGATCATGGATCACGTGGCCGAGATCATCCTCAGGGAAGGCGGCCGACACATCTATATCGAGACCTCGACAAAGCCACACTATCAAGCGACTCGGGCGTTTTACGAGCGTTGCGGCTGCCCGTTGGTGGCTGCGCTTGAAGACTTCTACGCCCCCGGTGACGGTAAGGCAATTTACTATAAGAAGGTCTGACGCTTGCACGACGCTTCTCCGCTGCTGATCCAACTCACCCCGCCAGGTCGCGGGGCCGTGGCAAGCCTCCGCATCGAAGGCCCCGATGCCTTGGACTTGGTTGCCAGGTATTTCGTCACTCGCAGCGGCCGGCCGCTGGCCGATTTCCCACCAGGACGGATTGTTGTTGGCTTGTTTGGTCTAGGCGGCTTCGCAGGCGGGACGCATACGCTACGCGAGGAAGTCGTGCTCAGTCGATATTCCGATTCAGCGATCGAACTCCACTGCCACGGTGGACTAGCGGCCGTCGCACGGATCGAAGAGATTTTCGTCGGCGGTGGCTGTCAGCAAATATCTTGGCAAGAGTGGACTGCCAATCAGGAGGCCGACCCATTTGCCGCCGCCGCTCGACTGGCCCTGGCTGAAGCTCGTACCACTCGGACGGCTGCAATTCTCCTCGACCAGTATCGAGGCACATTGCGACAAGCCCTCGAACAAATCGAGTCCTCCCTGCAATTCGGTGCAAAAGACGTGGCCCGGCAACAGATCAAGGCCCTTCTGGCCCACGCCGCCACCGGTTTGCACCTCATTCGGCCGTGGCAGGTCGTCGTGGCCGGGCAACCCAACGTGGGCAAGAGCAGCCTGATCAATGCGATTGCCGGTTACCAGCGGACAATCGTCCACAGCACGCCTGGCACCACCCGGGACATCGTCGGCGTACAGACCGCCATGGACAGTTGGCCCGTGGAACTCTTCGACACCGCCGGTCTGCGGGAGACTGGCGAAAAAAGCGAGCAAGCGGGCATTGATCTGGCCCGGCAAAAAATTTTCGAGGCCGATCTGATCGTTCTGGTTTTCGACAACTCACTCCCCTGGTCCGAGCAGAATCAAGTTCTGATTGAATCCTACCCCACAGCGTTGTCGGTGCATAACAAGAGCGACTTACCCCGTGCCACCGGCCAGCGGCCACCAGGCTTGGAAATCAGCGCGATCCATTCGGCAGGAATTGATGCTCTATGCCATGAAATTGCTGGTCGGCTGGTGCCGCACCCCCCTTCGCCCGGTGCCGCCGTACCATTTGAGCCGAGGCATATTGAGCAGATCCGCGGGTATTTGGCGCGAACTTGAGCTTTATTCTAAAGCCATCGGACTGCATCGGGGGGCAGAATCTACGAAGATGCTGGAAATACGTCGGCAAAAAGAGTAAGATCGAGTTGGGTTCCAGGAGCAGTGATTTTTATGTTACCTCGCATTTTTCGCCATTGTGGTGAGTTCCACCGGTCGGTCTTGTTCCTTCCTTTAATGTTCAGTGCGGTTTTGGCGGTGCTCGGCAGTAGCCGCCCGGCCGTCGGCCAGATGGACCGCACAGCACCGACGAAGAGCTATCACGCCGCATTCGTCGATTTTTATAACGGCGACTACCGCTCGGCCTTGGATCGCTTCAAGGCCGAGTCTCGCGGGTCGATCAAAACCACTCAGTCTCGCTGGATCGACTCCATCTGCTACGAAACGATGCAGGGCGAATGCTACTACCAGATGGGCGCGTATCGAGATGCCTTGGTCCATTACACGGCCGCCCTGGAAATTTACCAAAGCTATCCCACTTGGATGGCCCAGGTTGTCTTTCAACCGATCCGTCCCGACAACGGGGCGAAGAAGTCGCCCCCCTGGCAGGTTCGCCGTCTGCAAGCACCGTTGGGCCTGTTGCCGTATAGCATGCTCATGAATCGGGGGCAGATCGACATCTCATCGACGGTCAAACAGGGCGGGGTGGTCGAACAGGCCAACCTATTTCCCATCGAGCCGCAAGAAATCGTTCGCTGTACGACGTTGGCCATCCGCCGTCGCGGCGAGTTGCTCGGACCGCTGGCCGCCCACGATCCCGTTATTGACGGTATCATTGCTGCGTTGCAGCGACGGCCAGGACAGCCCAACCATTGGTCGGAAGCATGGATCAATCTGCAATTAGGGCTGGCCCTGTCGGCGGGCGGGCGGACGGCTGCGGCCATTCCGATTTTGCAACGAGCCACACTCGCATCGGGCGAGTTCGAGCACCCGCTGACGGCCATCGCCCACCTGGAGCTTGGCCGACTGGCCATGGCCGCCAATAATTTTCCTGTGGCCGCAGCCCATTTAGAAGAGGCATCCTACGCCTCCTATTACTTCACGGATTTGAACCGCCTGCCCGACTTAGGCGTGATGGAAGAGGCATTTCGCTACGGTGCGCTGAATTACTTGTTGGCCAACGGCAAGGGCATCTTCCCACCGCTGGCTACGGCCGCAGTCTGGGCTAAGACAAATCGTTACTGTCAAATCTACGTGTCCCTACTGACTCTAGCCGCCGAAAACCATCTTGTTTTGGGGCAGACGCAGCAAGCGGTGGCACGGCTGGATGAAGCGCGCACGTACATCGGCAACAAAACCATGGCCCGCGGCCGACTCGCCGCACGGAGAATGTTTCTGGAAGCCACGGCGCTTTACCAAGCCCGCAAGGTTGCCGAGGGTGACGCAATTCTCGCCAAAGTAATGCACTTCATGCGAACAGGCTCGCTCTGGCTGTTTCATATCCAAGAGGTCGACGAGTACTATACGGGGGGTGGCAGCGACGGCGTCAGCGCGGCTCGGGCGGCAATCGATCTTTACCAAGTCGTACTCCGCGATCCGCAGCCTGCCGACTGGCTGACCGACCCCATGGAATCGCTCGCGGCACTCTGGGTGCCGCATGGCCTGATCTTTGAGCACTGGTTTGAGGCGGCCGTCGCCCGCAAGGATCATGAACTGGCCATGGAAGTGGCCGACCGTGCCCGGCGGCATCGCTTCCTTTCCACCCTGCCGCTGGGCGGGCGACTAGAATCGCTCCGCTGGGTGCTGGAAGGACCAAAGGAATTACTGTCCCAACAGGCGATTTTACAGCGACAGGAATTGTTGAGCCGCTATCCCCTCTACAAAGATCTGTTCGATCAGGCCGCAGCATCGCGACGGGAGTTGGCCGCCCTGCCGCTGGTGCAGGACGATGTGGAGAAGACCAAAAAGCAGGGGCAAGCCATGGCCCTACTCATGGCGATTGGCCGTAAACAGGAACTCGTCTTGCGCGAGATGGCCGTGCGCCGCGATCCGGCGGTGATCGCCTTTCCACCCTTGAAAACGACGGCGGAGATCCAAAAATCGCTCCCTCTGGGCCACGCCATGCTCGTCTTCTTCGCCACCAGCCGGAACCTGTACGCCTTTTTGCTGAACCACGATAAATATGCCGCATGGCAAGTGGCGACGACGACGCAAGCCCTCGCCCGGCAATCGGCCCTTTTGCTCCGCGAAGTCGGCAACATCACACAAAACTACGAACTCTCGTCAAAGGATCTGGCCGACGGCAAGTGGCGACAAACCGCCCGAGAACTGCTCGAAGGCCTCCTGAAAGGCTCGCGGGCCGACTTCGCTATAAAGTTCGACGAGCTGATCGTCGTGCCCGACGGACTTCTCTGGTATGTACCTTTCGAGGCATTGCAGGTGCAAGCCGATGGGCAACTGCGGCCGCTGATCTCCCGTTTCCGCATCCGCTACGCGCCTACCGCGGGCTTGGCCATGGCCACATCGGAAGTGGGCCATCGCCGGGGCAATACCGCGATCGTCGTTGGCAAGCTCAGTGCCAAGATGGAGGATGACGTGGTCGAGAATGCGGTCAAAGAGCTGTCGAAATCACTGCCTGGCTGTGTAACGCTGAAGATGCCCTTACCCGCCGCGGCACCCATTTACGCCAATTTCATCGACCGCCTTGTGGTACTCGACGAGCTGAGCCAAGCTGCCGAGACCGATCCCTACGGCTGGTCGCCGCTTCCCACCGAGCGGACGAAGCTCAGCGGGCTGCTGAGCGAATGGTTCCTGTTGCCGCGGCGCGGGCCGGACGAAGTGATCCTGCCCGGCTACCGCACGGTGTGCGAAAGTTCGCTGAAAAAGACCGATGCCACGCGCCGTTCCGGTCGTGGTGCGGCGGCCGATGCGATTGGACCAGGCAATGAGATCTTTCTCAGCCTCTGCGGGATGATGTCTACTGGAACGCGGACGATCCTCCTCAGCCGATGGCGGAGCGGAGGGCAGACAAGCCTTGACTTGGTCCGGGAATTCACCCAGGAGTTGCCGCACACGACACCCGCCGACGCCTGGCAGCGAGCCGTCCAAGTGGTCAGCAATTCATCTTTGAATAACGAGGCCGAACCGCGCATGAAAAAGCCTACCGGGGAACATGCCGACAGCAGCTCGGCGCAGCAGGCCAAGCATCCCTTTTTCTGGGCAGGTTACCTTCTGGTCGACTCCGGCGGCCCCGCCCCCGAACCGAAGCCGAAGCCAGCAGCAGGAAAGTAGGACTACCCAGCCCCAGCTTTTCGTCGGCCCACCAACCAAAAACTTATACAGAAACATGAATGACAGAAATATATATAGAAAAAAATAGTGGAAAAGAAAAATAAATCCATTTTCTTTTCCCTAATTTTCCTTTTCCTATCTTTCTGTCCCACATTTTTCTGTAAGAAGTTCCAATCGTTTTGCCCTCGATTTCGGCCATGAAACCGAATATAATGGGGAACCAATGGTCTTTTTCCCATGGAGTATCTCGGTATGACTCGCAGAAATCGCTTGCGGCCGTTCGCCTCGGCCTTGACGCTGGCTTGGTTTGCTCTGGTGGTAGGCACTTTTCCTGTTTTGGCTCGCGCCGAAAACGAAGGCCAAGCCGACCTCGACAAGGCCACCCAGCAGAAACTCGGATCCCAGACCTCGGGCGATCTGACGGAGGTGATTCAGCTATGCGAAAGCTCGCTGAAGAAAGGCCTCGATAAGAACAATACGGCTTTTGCCAACGACCTAATGGCCTCGGCCTATGTGCAACGTGGCAGCTTGACGGCGAACAAGGCCTACCGTGCGATTCTGGCGGCCGGTGCCCAGGTGACGACGGATGACGGTTGGAAAACTTACCGCAGCGAGGCCTTGGCCGATTTGGAAAAAGGTGTGAAGCTCAGCCCGAAGCAGCCGCAGGCCCAATTCGAGATCGCCAAACTGAACCTCTTGCCCGGCGGCGATCCCCAGAAAGCGTTGGAAGCCCTCGACAAGACCATCGCGCTGGCCGATGACGACGCCAATCTGCGAGCCGAGGCACTGGTTCGGCGTGCCACCCTGCAAAAAACTTTCCCGCAGCGGCTGGCCGATCTCGATGAGGCCGTTCTCGCCCTGCCGGGCAATGCCGTGGTACTGCGTACCCGCGGCTTGGTGCTGGCAGAATCCGAGAAATGGGACAAAGCCCTCGCCGATTTTGACAAAGCAATCGCGGCAGATCCGAAGCAGATTTTGACCTATCAAATAAAGGCGGCGGTGCTGGTCAAAATCAAAAAGGTTTCGGAAGCACTTGTCGTCCTGGAAAAGGCGCACGGGGTTGCCCCCGACAACATCGAGCTGCTCTTGGCCAAAGGACAGATTCTCGTCACGCAATCGAACTACCAAGCTGCCGCCGAAGAGCTGACTCGGGCACTTGCCATCGATGGTTCGAGTCAGCCAATTCTGGAACTTCGGGCCGCCCTCTACGAACAATTGGGCGAGAAGGCCAAGGCCCTGGCCGATGTCGAGAAGATCCTCCAGATCAAGCCGGGCCAGTCGAATTACATGCGCCTGCGGGCCATTCTGCTGGCCGATCAGGGGAAGTTCGACGACGCCGTCGAAGTGCTGCAAAACCTGCACAAGGCAAATCCGAAAGATTCACTGACTATGTTGCAACTGGGCATGTTGTACACGAGCATGAAGAAGTACGACAAGTCGATCGAAATCCACACCGCAATTTTGGCGGATCGCCCCGACGATGTGGACGCCATGCGCGGCCGGGCCGATGCCCTGTTGAACTTGGGCCGCCGTGCCAGTGCCGTGTTGGATTACGAGCGGGCATTGAAACTCCAGTCGCACGACATCGGCATCCTGAATAATTTTGCATGGCTCCTTGCCACCGCCCCCGAGGACAATCTTCGCGACGGCCGGCGTGCCTTGGCCCTGGCAACCGACGCCTGCCGGCAGACCGAATACAAGCAGGACTACATCCTCAGCACGCTGGCGGCAGCCTATGCCGAGACGGGTGATTTCGAGTCCGCCCGCAAATGGGCCGCACAGGCTGTTGAGGTCAAGCCCAGCGCGCACGCCGAGGCGTCGCGCAAGGATGAATTGAAGAAAGAACTCGATAGCTACAAGGCCAACAAGCCATGGCGGGAAGCCACGCCAGTCCAGGAAGAAAAGAAAACTGACGACAAGAAGACTGAGGAGAGAAAGGCTTTCGCCGAGGAGAAAAAAGAGGCGAAGAAATCCGACACCCCGAAGAAGAAAAAGAAAAAGGAGGCACTATGAGCCAAGAATTCAGTGTGGTCATCGAACGTGATGAAGAAGGCTGCTTCATCGCGTCCGTCCCATCTCTACCGGGTTGCCATACTCAGGCACGATCACTCGACGAGCTTATGGTCCGGGTGCGAGAGGCAATTGCCTTATGCCTGGAGGTTGAGAATGTTTTGGCCGAGGGATTGGAGTTTGTTGGGATCCAACGGGTGAGAGTCCTAGCATGAGCAACAAGTTACCGGCACTGACCGGGCTGGTAGTGATCCGAGCACTGGAGGGGGCAGACTTTGAGGTCGTACGAGTCCGCGGTAGCCACTACTTTCTGCGGCATCCGGAAGGTCGCGCGACAGTGGTCCCGGTTCATGCGGGTGAAACCATTGGGCCGGGGCTTTTGCGCAAAATTCTCCGTGATTGCGAACTGGATCGAGAGCAGTTCCGGAATCTACTTTAGAGGAATCATGATTGCCAACGACAATTCCTGTCATCGTTGGTTCAGCCAATGCAACCAACGCGCCGAGAAGGCAGCAACCCATGAACAAAGCACTAGGCACGCTGGGCGACACCGTGATCCGTGCGTCGGCAGGCACGGGCAAGACGTTTCAACTGAGCAACCGTTTCATCGGCCTGGCAGCCCGGCAGACGCCGGACAATATCCTGGCCACGACCTTCACACGCAAGGCGGCCGGTGAGATCCTCGACCGCGTTCTCGTGCGACTGGCTGAGGCCGCACTACAGCCGAAGAAACTCGCCGAATTGGCCCTGCATGTGGGCGGACCGGCGATCGATCTTGCCCGTTGCCAGGGCATGTTGCGGGAAATGATCCGTCATCTGCACCGCTTGCGCGTGAGTACGTTGGATAGCTTCTTCGTGCAGATTGCGCAAAGCTTCAGCCTCGAACTCGGCTTGCCGCCGGGCTGGGTGATCGCCGAAGAGATCGCGGACCAGTCGCTCCGCGCGGAGGCCATCCGCAATGTGCTCCAGAATGAATCAACCCAGGATGTCGTGCGCCTGATGCATCTTCTGACCAAGGGCGAGGCCTCGCGCTCCGTGAGCGAGCAAATTGCCTCGCTCGTGAAGGCCCTGTATGGAATTTACACGGAGGCACCAGCCGTGGCATGGAAGTCGCTGCCCCGCCACAAGCAACTTGGCGCAACGGAGTTGTTTGCGGCCATGGAGGCACTGGCTGCGGTTCCGACGCCGGGCGATAAGCGATACCAAAAGGCCATCGAAAAAGACCTTGAAATTACCACGACCGAGGATTGGGAGTCGTTCCTGGAAAAGGGGCTGGGCGCGGCCGTCCTTGACGGCACGGAGACCTATTACAAAAAACCCATTCCGGCAGAAATCGTCGCGGTGTATCGACCGCTGGTTCAGCACGCCAAGGCCGCTATTCTGGCACGTATCGCAGACCAAACCGAGGCGACGCGCGACTTATTAGAGCGGTTTGATGCCGCATATCAGCGGCTCAAGACCCGCACACGGTCCTTGCGATTTGAAGATCTCACGCGAAGGCTTTCCGCGGCGGCCATCTCCGATCGGCTCGAAGAGGTCGTCTACCGGCTGGATGGCCAGGTGGCTCACCTTCTCCTGGACGAGTTTCAGGACACCTCGGCCCTGCAATGGCGCGTGCTGCGGCCTTTCGCCCAGCGCGTGATCCGCGGCGGCGAGCAGCGTTCTTTCTTCTGCGTCGGAGACGTCAAGCAGGCGATCTACGGTTGGCGGGGTGGCGTGGCTGAAATCTTTGAAGCCCTGGAGAACGAGTTCGCGGGCTTGCCGTCGCAAGCTCTGAATGAGAGTTTCCGCTCCGCGCCCGTGGTCATCGACTGCGTTAATCAGGTCTTTGAAGACATCGCCAACAACCCGGTCTTGCAGAAGTGCCCTGCCGCTGCCCAAAAGTGGTCGCAGCGGTTCACACGACATACGACAGCACGCATGGCTCTTCCAGGCTATTGCCGCATGGTCACGGCTCCGCTGGCTGCTGATGGCGAGGAACAAGGGGTGGTGACTTTGCGGCAGGCGGCCGAGGAAGTTGCCCGGCTCCATGAGCAGTCGCCCGATTTGGGAGTCGGTGTGCTGGTTCGCCGCAACGCGGCCGTGGCTCGGCTGATCTTCGAGTTGCGTTTGCGAGGCATCGACGCCAGCGAAGAAGGCGGCAACCCGTTAACCGATTCGCCGGCCGTGCAGGTGATTTGCTCGCTCTTGACCCTCGCCGACCACCCGGGCGATACGACCGCGCGGTTCCACGTGGCCACCTCGCCGCTTGCGCAGCACGTAGAGCTAACCGATTACCGCGATTCGACTGCCGCATGGAACCTTGCCGAAAAGACCCGCCGCCAACTGATGGTCGATGGTTATGGGCCGGTACTTGACCGCTGGGCTAAGGAACTGGCGGCCGTCTGTGATCGCCGTGATGTGAGTCGATTGGAGCAACTCGTGGAAATGGCCTATGGCTATGAAGATCAGGCGACGACTCGGCCCGGCGATTTCGTGACCCTGGTCCGACAGCAGAAGGTTGAAGACCCCACTTCGGCTCGCGTCCGCGTGATGACCGTCCATCAGGCCAAGGGTCTACAGTTCGACATCGTCGTCTTGCCGGAGTTGGACGTAGGCATCGGCGGCCAGCCGCCGGAAATCGTGACCGGCTGCCCAAAACCGGCCGCACCAATCGAACGGGTCTGCCGTTACGTCTCCAAAGACCTGCGTGCAATCCTGCCGGCCGAGTTCCAGCGCATGTTCGCTGCCCACGAAGAGCGTATCGTCGAGGAATCGCTCTGCCTGCTTTACGTGGCTCTGACTCGGGCAGTACATAGTTTACACTTAGTCATCGCCCCCTCGAAGAATAACGAGAGATCGATTCCGTACACGTTCGCCGGTGTGTTGCGTACCGCGCTCGTTGGCGGCGAACCGATTGCGATGAGTACGGTTCTTTACGAGCATGGCGAGGCAGATTGGTTTAAGAAGACGGCAACTGCGAAGCCGCAAGCGGCAGAAGTGGCGCAAGCGGTGCAGGTGGCAGAAGAAAATTCGTCGCGGCCGATGTCTCTGCCGCAACGGCCTAAGCAGCCGACGCGTGGACTGGATCACCGCAGTCCATCGCGGCTGGAAGGTGGCGGTCGCGTGAATCTGGTCCAGCAACTGCGACAAGAGCGTGGGCAGTCGCTCGATCGCGGTATCTTGTTGCACGCATGGTTTGAACAGATCCATTGGCTGGAGGATGGCGAACCGGACGACGACACGCTCAATCGTGTTGCCCGCGCGTTGAAGTTGGACCATTTGGATCTCACGCAGCTTGTCGCCCAGTTCCGCGCAGCACTCCAAAAGCCAGCCGTGGACCATGCCTTGCGATTGGCCACCTATCGGCAACCGGAGGATCACGGAGGTGGTTGTCGGGTACATGTCGCATCGGGCATGAAAATGCCTCGCTGGGAAATCCAGCGGGAGCGATCCTTTGCCATTCGCGACGACGACGTTATCCTCAGCGGGATATTCGACCGACTCGTGGTACTCTATGACGGCGATCGCGCCGTGGGGGCCGACGTACTCGATTACAAGACGGACGACTTACCCGCGGACGACCCGCGAGCCGTCGATGCGCGCGTGAAACACTACCGGCCACAACTCGAAGCCTATCGCCGTGCGGCGGCCAAGCTCCTGGGGCTAGAGCCGGCCTCGGTTTCCGCCAGATTATTGTTCACCGGTCCGGGAATCAGCCGGCGTTACGATGAAGTACTTCCGTTCTTTCTGGTATCAGGGATCGAGCAAGGGCCGATAGGGTAAGTATCATGTTTGGTTTTGGCATTATTGGTTGCGGTATGATCGCAAAGTTTCACGCGAAGGCGATTGCCGACGTTCGCGGGGCTAAGCTGGTGGCTTGTTTCGACCAGATTCCGGCGGCGGCCGATAAGCTTGCCGAGGCTACCGGCTGCAAGGCCTACCACAAGCTCGATGACTTGCTGGCCGACCCGGCCGTACAGATCGTCACCATCGGCACGCCCAGTGGTGCCCACCTGGAGCCTGCCGTCGCCGCTGCGCGGGCTGGCAAACACGTGATCGTCGAGAAACCGCTGGAGATCACGCTCCGCCGTTGCGACCAGATCATCGAGGCATGCCAGAGGTCAGGTGTCGTGCTCTCAACCATATTTCCCTCGCGGTTCCACGATTCCAGCCAAGAGTTGAAGCGGGCAGTTGACGGCGGACGCTTCGGAAGGCTGACCCTCGGCGACGCCTACGTAAAATGGTATCGCAGCCAAGCCTATTACGACAGCGGTGCGTGGCGCGGCACCTGGGAACTCGACGGCGGCGGTGCCCTCATGAACCAAGCCATTCACAGCGTCGATATGCTCACCTGGCTGATGGGGCCTGTCATTGAGGTCCGGGCCAAGACAGCACGGGTGGCCCATGAGCGGATTGCTGTTGAGGACGTGGCCCTGGCCACGGTCGAGTTTGCCAATGGTGCCCTGGGTGTGATCGAGGCCAGCACGGCCGTCTATCCCGGCTACTTGAAGCGGATCGAGATTCACGGCAATGAAGGTTCGGCCGTCTTGGAAGAAGAAGACCTCATCAAGTGGGATTTTGAGAAGAAGAAGCCTCGCGACGAGGCCATTCTTGCGGCGATGGCCAATCGCAAGAGCGGTGGCGGCGGAGCGGCCGATCCTGCGGCCATCGGATATCACGCCCACGCCAAGCAGTTCCAGAACGTAGTGCAGGCGATCAAAAAAGGCATTGCCCCGTCGATCGATGGACCCGAGGGCCGCCGCAGCGTCGAGATCATTCTTGCGATCTACAAGTCGGCCGAAACCGGCAAGGCCGTCAAACTGCCGCTGGCCGGCGACCCGTCGCTGAAGGCCAGGAGGGTTGGCCGAGCCTAGCCGGGAAGCTACAATTCTCAAGTATGAGCATCCTCCCCGAAGATCTCGTCCGGCAAATTCATGATACCACGAGCCAAATTGTGCTCGTACTCAACGGCGGAAGCCGGGCCGTGGCGGAACTGCTGGAAATGCCGGGCGGATCCAAAAATCTGCTTGAAGCTACTATTCCTTACTCCGAGGGAGCACTAACGGCATGGCTCGGCAGCCGGCCGGAGCAATTTTGCTCGTCTCGAACCGCTCGGGCCATGGCGGTCGTCGCCTTTGGCCGGGCGATTCGTTACGGGACGGCGGAACAACAGGCTGCCGGTGTATCTTGTACCGCCGGACTGGCGACCGATCGGCCGAAACGAGGGCCCCATCGCGCCCATGTCGCCGTGCAGACCGCTTGCCAGACCCGGCACTGGTTGTTGGAGTTGGAAAAAGACGCTCGCAGTCGCCAGGAAGAGGAACAAATCGTCAACTGCATGGTGCTCAACGCCGTGGCCGAGGCATGTAGCATTACCTCGCGTCTGGAGTTGCCGCTCTTGGAGCATGAACGGGTCGAGGTCCAGCAGGTTACCGCGCCGCTACCGTGGCAGGATCTGTTTCTCGGTCGCGTCGAGGCCATTAAGCCCTCACCCCCTGCCCTTCTCCCGGAGGGCGAGGGGAAAAATTTGCCGCGAGTAATTCTTTCTGGGGCATTCCATCCGATGCACGTCGGGCATCGTCGCATGGCGGAAATTGCGCAGGAGGTACTCGGCCTGCCGACGGCCATGGAGATTTCGATTCTCAATGTTGACAAGCCGGCCTTGGACTACCTTGAGATCGATTGCCGCCTTAGGCAGTTCTCGCCGGAACAAGCGGTATGGCTGACTCGTGCGGCGACATTCGATGACAAGTCGCGGTTGTTTCACGGGGCGACATTCGTCGTGGGCGTCGATACCTTGCGGCGTATCGTTGATCCGCGTTACTATGGCAACGACCGCAACGTCATGATGCAGTCGCTCGAGCGGATCATCGGCCGAGATTGCCGCTTTCTGGTCTTCGGCCGAGCCTGTGGGTCGAGTTTCATCCGGCTCTCGGATCTCGATCTTCCCGACGTGCTTCGCCGGGCGTGCAACGAGGTTCCGCCCCAGAAGTTCCGGGAGGATGTGTCGTCGTCGGTGCTGAGGAGAGAATGGGGGCAGGCCGATGTTAGGCATTAGCAAGGTGTTTTTCCGGAATATTTTAGTTCATTCCTTTTGATCCGCATGAAGATCGTTCATTTGATTGCCGGCGCAGGTCCGATGTACTGCGGAAGCTGCATGCACGGCAACACGCTGGCCGCGTCGCTTCGCAAGGCTGGGGCCGATGTCATTCTGGCCCCGGTCTATACGCCGTTGCGAACCGACGAAGAGAACATCAGCATCGACCGGCTGGCGATGGGCGGCATCAATGTTTATTTGGATGAAATCCTGCCGCTTTGGCGGTGGATGCCGCCGCTGGTGCGGCGACAACTCGACCGGCCGTCATTGGTTTCCTGGGCGGCACGGTTTGGCAGCAGCACGCATCCGCAGCAGCTTGGGCGGCTGACGGTGGCCATGCTCCGTGGCGAAAACGGGCCGCTGAAAAGCGAAGTCCAACAGCTTATCGATTGGCTGCAAGCCGAGGTCCAGCCCGACATCGTTCATTTGTCGAACGTCATGCTTGCCGGATTGGCCCGTCCACTGAGCCAACGTCTGGGAGTGCCAGTCATCGCCACGCTGTCGGGCGAAGACAGCTTCTTGGAGAAGCTCCCCCCCCCGTACTACACCCAGGCTCGAGCCGAGTTGCGTACACGGGCTGCGGAGTTGTCCGGCCTCGTGGCCTTATGCGGATACTACGCCAATTTCATGGCCGAGTATCTGGCCGTGCCACGCGAGAAGATCGATGTGATCCGACCCGGATTGAACTTGGAAGGTTACGGTGGGGAGAGTGGGCGATGGGCAGTAGACGGTGGACAGAAAGAAGGGAATAGCCTGGATTTCGTAGGGTGGGCCAAGTCTGGGCGAGTCCCACCAAATAACCGGCCCAAGACCATCGGTTTCTTGAGCCGCGTATGTGCGGACAAAGGGTTGCATCTGCTCATCGAATCGCTACATGCGATGCAAGAAACAGGCAACTTACCACCCTATCGCCTTCGCGTGGCCGGATATCTCGATCGGTCCGATCACGCGTATCTCGACGAGCTTCAGAAACGACTTGCGGCCTGGGGAATGGCCGATCGCTACGAGTATGTCGGTGAGTTGGATCGCCCGGGCAAGATCGCTTTCCTACAATCGCTCGACGTGCTATGCCTGCCGAGCCCGAT